>Ga0214543_1003827_pt1 | contig 28956 bp, 29 predicted proteins | sample CNSS2metaG_FD_160094 | JGI IMG/M metagenome (GOLD analysis project Ga0214543, IMG submission 160094) | Root nodule microbial communities from cowpea collected in UCLA plant growth center, Los Angeles, California, USA - CNSS2 | ecosystem: Host-associated > Plants > Roots > Nodule | place: USA... | reverse complement strand
CAATCTTTCTGCGACTTGAATTGTTGTCCATCCCAAATCCATCATCATCATCAACCATCCTTTCTTCTTCACTATCATCTAGTCTATCTCTAGGTGGATCTTGTTCCTCTTCACCATTAACTTCTGCCTCCCCAACCACATGATCTTCACCAATGACAGCCTCTTTATCATTCACCCCGGCCTCCCTAACCAAATCCTCTTCACCATTCACCTCTGCCTCCCTAACCACATCATTTCCACCATTCACCTCGGCCTCCTCTGCCTCCCTAACCACATCATTTTCACCATTCACCTCTGCCTCCCTAACCACAGCCTCTTCATCATTCACCTCTGCCTCCCTAACCACAGCCTCTTGGTCATTCACCTCTGCCTCCTCAACTACGACATCCTCTTCAGCGACAACTTCATCCAATCCACCAATGAAGTGAACTATTTCAGCCTGACTAGGAACATGTTGGACATATATATCAACTTCCTCTTTACTCTCCTCGGCAAAGTTAGCTAACTCTATAGCTTCCTTATCATCACTCAACAGTTTAAGGTTGTTTAACAAACTTTGTTTTGACCCCTTCCACCAAAGCTTCACTTCACCACCGTACTTGAACTCTTTCACTATACCCAATGCTTCAAAGAACGACCAAAAATCCGGATCAATCCCCTTAACAACATGAATCTCCCCCAACGTACTTCAGTCCCCTATTTCTTTCGAACCTACCCATATGGTGAAAAGCTACATCGAACCCCATTCCCAACCCTACATTTCAAACAAACACACAGAACATTAATCGAATCATGAACGGAATCAAAACAACCAAATGAAACCCTAAACAATCGAAGAGGGAAGAACAACGAACCTGCTTTCTTCGTTGATCACAGCGCTGTCTCTCCAATCTCTTCACGAACGCATCTCAATCTCTCCTTCACGAACGCATTCCTCCTTCACGAACGCATCTCAATCTCTCCAATCCCTTGCGATGGTCCTCCTTCACGAACGCATTTCAATCTCACCAAAACCCCTTTCTTTCTAATTTTAACCTAAACCCTAATAAAAACACAGCTTCTTAATAAACTAAAGTGGCTTAGTCTTAAAAACGCAGCTTCTAAATTTACCACGTGTCAATCAAAAATTCAACACTGTTAAAAACGGGATCCTTACGTGGCACTTCGTCTGCCAGCTTTGTAATAAACCTAACGGTGTTTAAAAATGAGGACGAATTCCATGCGTTTCAGAACGTGAGGGACTTAAATAGCGCATCTTTTGAATGAGGGACGAAAACCAAAAACGCTCAATACTTGAGGGACGAAAAACATAATTAACCCTAAAAATATTGGTCCATTCCACTTCTACTTTTATGATTTTTTGCTATTGATATTGCTAAGATGATAAAGTTGTATTTACTTATTTCTATTTTAAATTTGTATCAATTTAACCTTTCCAAAGTAATAATTAATTTATTTTGAAATTGAGAATATTTAAAGGATTAAAACATTTATTTTTGACTAATTTAAATATTTTAAATTTCCTTAACAATGTACAAAAATTATATGTAGAATTATATTTTGTCAATATATTTAATTATATTTAAATTATCTTCCTTAGTTTGCACTATATTTATCATTACTATTATTGATATTATAATTTTATTCAACATTTTGATTTTATTTTAATATTTTTGTTCAATTATTAATGTTATTTTTATTATTACTATTTGTTATTATAAATATAATGAATTGTTCTATTTTATACATGTAATATACATGTGTTTGTATCTTCATGCATATGCATTTCATTTTAATGTAATATACATGTGTTTGTATCGACATGTGTTTCTATTTAAATATGTTAACATCAATTTCATGTTATATTTATTTTCTACGGGACCATATTACATTTTACTTTAACAACGACCTGTCTATATGCAATTTATTTTAATATAATATACATGTGTTTATATATACATGTGTTTCTATTTAAAAATGTTAACACAATTTCATGTTGTATTATTTTATACTGGAAATTATTACATAATATGTCTACATTTTACTATAATAAGGACTAATGGATACATATTATATTTTAATATAATATACATGTGTTTATGTGTTTTTATTTAAAATTTTAACATAAATTTCATCTTTTATATATTTTGTAAGGGACCATATAACATAATATGTCTACATTTTACTTTAATAACGATGTGGATACGCATTTTATTCTAATATAATATACATATGTTTATATCTACATGTATTCCTATTTAAAATTTTAACATCAATTTCACATTGTATATATTTTGTACATCATCATATAACACTATATGCACTATATGCCTATATTTTACTTTAATAACGATATATGCATAAGCATTTATTCTAATATACACATCTTATTTTAATATAACATACAGTCCCTTTTTAAAAATTTTAACATCAATTCTATATTATATTTAATTTATACAATATCATATTACATGATATATTTACATTTTACTTTAAGACTTAAATACCTTTTTGGTCCTCATTTTCGTAGTATTTGTTGCGAATGGTCCTCATTTTGACAGAATGTTTAAAATGGTCATCATTTTTACCGAATGTTTAAAATGGTCCTTATTTTCGCAATTCATGTTTTATTTGCTCCTTTTTCTGTAACGCCGTTTAAATCATTAACGGAGTACTGTACATGTGACACGATTTGTATTAGAGTGTGTTACGTGTACTGTACAGGTGGCTAATTAACATTAATTCTTCAATTTAGGGGAAATTTTGCAATTATGGAAATTTATTCATCTTCGTCTTTCTTGAGCTCAGATTTGCAAAGGAAGCAACTAATACTTGTCATTTCATCATTGGATTGCAGTTGCGCTCTTCATTTCAATTTTCCATATAATCATCAACGAGGTAAGTGGATTTAGGGTTTTATGGATTGTGTTTGCTCGTGGGTTAAGGTTTTCGTAATTCTATTGTGGGGTTTGTTTGTCTTTCGATTGTTGTGATGTTCTGCATGGTTTCTAAATTACCTGCTGAGACTGCACCAAATGCCCAAACTGCTGAGAATGCACCAACTACTGAAACTGTTGAGAATGCACCAACTGCTGAAACTCAAACAACTCAACCACCAAGGAATGAAGTGGAGAGTCAAGCAGCACCACTACCAACACCAAAAGAACCATCTCAGCAATTTAGGATGAAATTACAGATTAGGAGGAGGCCATGATAGCAACTACAAACGTCTTAGTTATTTTTTGGAATTTCTGATGTAGAATTCATTATTGATGTACTGCATTTTGACTTTCCTTAAACTTCGTTCAATTTCACTTTTGCCAAAAATTGATGTAGTGCATTTTGATGAGGATGAATTAACGTTATGAATTTCACTTCTTCCAGACTTAAATCAATTTAATTTTTTCCAAGCTTAAATCAATATCACTTACTTCAATGCTCAGATCAAGATGTCATTTTGAACATGTTGGGACTAATATCAACATAATCAAACTAATTCATTTCTTCATTTAACAATAGTACAAAATAGATTGGACTTTAAAAGATTACACACAATAACATTACGAATAATACAATAACAACACAAGTGAACCTTATTACTAATTGCAGCCTCTTCTCAGCAACCTTCAATGACTTCTCCAAATCATTAATATGCCTCATTTGTGTCACATCCTTTTCATCAGCACCACCATTTGAAAAAGTTGCAGCCTACATTATTGGAACCACCACTCTGTAAATCAATAAACCAAGAATTAAAACCAATTTATTATTAACACAAAAATAAAAACAGATTGTACCCAAAATTTTCTACCAATATTGTTTGGAGTTCTTGTCATCCTCAAAGTTGTCATCTCTCCGCAGCAACAACTCAGGGTTAATTCATTTCTCATTGAACCACCAACAGTGCATGAAGATTGGGACCGTAACATATCTATATAATGGGATTGCAGGAAGAAGATTGCAGCAACACCAATTGGGAATAGAGGAACAAGATTGCCAAAACTCACCAAGTGCCCAAACATTCCTTACCAAAACCCTAGCTCACTTATTTATCCCCAAATATCTAATTACTATTTGTACAGTACATGTAACACACCCTAATACAAACTGTGTCACCTGTACAATACTCCGTTAATGATTTAAACGACGTTACAGAAAAGGACCAAATAAAACACGAATTGCGAAAATGAGGATCATTTTAAACATTCGGTAAAAATGAGGACCATTTTAAACATTCTGTCAAAATAAGGACCATCCACAATAAACACTACGAAAATAAGGACAAAAAAGTATTTAAACTTTACTTTAATAACAACCTACTATTATTACAAATGGTTATAATTAAATAAATTAATAATATATTTAAACAATAAAATTAATTATATAATTAAACCAATAGCAATAATAATTATTTAAATAATTAATTTATACATACTAACAATAAAATCTGTTTTAAATATTAAAAAATATAAAACCAAAAAAAAAAACACGACCTGTGAGTTCTTAAAGGAAAAACAATTACTTTTATAACTAAATTTTCTTAATGCTTGAGTTTAGTGCATCCACTCTTCGGCAGCAATGGATGCTTTACACACTAATGCTGAGAGCTATCATGACCAACTTCAATGGGTGCAAAAGGAAACCCGGAAGAAAATTTGCTTTTCATCATCACGTGGCACGTGGCGCGTGGGCTACACATGCTTAGGAGAAGAATGCGCCGATCAAACCGCACAAAACTCGCGACGATATTTCCGATTGTTAGTTTGAATGTTCTTCTCAAATGTTCCGTAATTTTGCACTCTTCCAAGCTATCGTTGCGGTGTTTTGTCAATTAGTTTTCCTGGAATGTTGTCCTCTCATTTGGTTTCTGAGTTTTGGGTCGTTTAATTCAGAATTGATTTTGGTTACTTGAAGAAGTTTCAGAAAGAGAGAAGGGGAAAGAAATAGGATGAGTTCTTATTGTGCTTCTTCAGCTACTGTCGCAGTGGAGAAGGCGACCAGCGAGCTTCTTGTGATCCCCGATTGGACCATGAACATCGAAATTTGTGATTTCATCAATTCTAATCGTTGGTAATCTTCAACTACAAGAAAAAGGAGGAAGATAGATAACATATCAATTTAGACATTTTGTTTTATTTTATTTTGGAGGGGTAGACTTTGACCAACTACCACATGTTTATGCATACGATGTTCAATTTGATGCTTGTAGGTTCTGTCATCGGTGGTGTTGTTGTTGGTGATTGTAGTTAGTATTGTTTGATGTGATGAAACTGACAGGAGCATTGTATTATTTGGAAAATAGTGGAAAAAAGCTTGATCTTCTTTTCTGATTATATTAATTTTTTTATTATTTTTTTTAATTCTGTGATTTGTATGCATAATTGTTGTTGTCAAAATTGAACAATTATATTATTTTATGTCTAAGTCTCCTCTCAGAAAAAAACCAGGCTCCATGTATGATAATACAAAATATACTTCTTTCTCATTTTCCTCACTCCTTTAATATAGAGTAATCTCTGGGAAATTGACGCCTTTCTTTTAAGTTTTTAGTAAATCTTCGATGAATACCACGTGCTTAATCTCTCAGGCTGCCAAGAGATGTTATAAAAGCTTTAAGGAGGAGATTGCAACATAGGAGCTCTAGAGTTCAATTACTAGCTCTCACGGTACTTTGTTGGCACTGGCTTTTGGTCTTACTTTTCGGTATTTGGCTCAAGTTGTTTGTGGATGTGTGCTGCTGGATAGGTTAACTTTCAAATTCATTTGTTTGGAGCTTGATTTGTGGTTTATGGTTGTCTACCTTCAGCTGCTGGAGACAATGGTAAAGAACTGTGGTGATTTGGTGCACCTTCAAATTGCTGTGGGGAACATACTGGTGGAGATGATCAAAATCATAAAGAAGAAGGTATGGTGGTTTTAGTGGGAAAATTCTTGGATTAGTTTTTGTATTCTTCATGAAAATTTGTGGTTATGAACAAGGTCAGATCGTTATGACTAAACCTCTATCATGTTGTTTAAAGGGAGAATTCCTCTAGAAATGTAGAGAGAAGTTTACATCCGTTACAGGTGCACTGTTTGTAAAATTGATAAGGTGATGCATTTTCTGAAATAATTAATTAAGTCATCTGTTTGATTCAGCTGTCAAATTTTTCTTTCATCATTCTTCCTTTTTTGCGTGCCAATTCTTTTCTGTCAAATGTATAATAATTAATCAAGTCTTCTGTTTGATAAGGTGATACCCCTTGCTTTTACTTATCAAAACATTCTTAATATTTACTAATCAAATATATGGATGGGTTCTATCTTCAATAACTACTATTTCCAGCAAACTAATTTTTTTATTTGATTTGTCTCGTCTAACATGAAATATATGTAATGACTATTTAGGAAAGTATGCAAGTGAGAGATAAAATCCTAATATTGCTGGACTCATGGCAAGAAGCATTCGGGGGACCAGGTGGTAAACATCCTCAGTACTATCGGGCATGTAAGGAGTTAAAGGTAGCTGTCTACTTGATAAAATTTCTTGATCGGTTTTTATCCAACTCTTTGTTGATAATTTCATGTAGAGTGGGATGCTAGATTTTCAAAATAATATACGTGACTTTTGTCAATACTCTTTAAATGATAGACAATGTGGTTCATCTTAAGGGTGAGATTACAAAATTTTAAGAAGACACTTTTACTTCTTATCATGACAAGTACACAAATTTGTTGTTTGTAACTAAATGACTTACCTCTCATAGATGCTTTGCTAAAAATTTCTAAAGCGTTGCTATTCTTTAGTGAGAAATGGGTGAATTTGAACTTTTTAAGGTTCAAAACACTTCATTTTATCATCACCTCAGCGTGGAGAATTGTCCCCTGGCAAAACCCAACCATCATCCTGTTTATTGCAAATTTACATTTTAAGGACATGATAAAAGATTGCATTGATGTCTGTAAGCCATAGCCACATGCGAGTTGTAATTCAATGACCATCACATTATATCATCGTCATATTGTGTTGGATTATATGAATGTCAGCAATCTGGAGTAGTTTTTCCGAAGCGTGTACCGGATGCAGCTGCAATATATTTTCCTCCTTCTAGCCATCCAAGTTCAAGAAATATGGCAGCTGGATATTGGATGGCAGGCAATTCCTCAAAAACACTGGATGAAACTATGGCAACAGAGATAGAAAGTTTAAGGTTAATATTGGCTTCTTTTTTTAACCCTTGCTTCCTCTGTCCATCCTTTGTATCACAACTTCTGTGTTGCCAAATCTGTATTTTAGCTAACTTTTGTTGAAATATTCAGTATGTCAAGCTTGGATTCCATGCGATATGTTTTGGATCTTTTGAGTGACATGTTGCAGGCTGTGAATCCTAATGATCGTGCAGTAAGTTATACTGTTTTGCTTGGCCTTCTGAAGTCTCTTGTCTGCTACGTGAAATGATTTAGTGTCTGGTTTTATGCTCTATAAGGCTGTAAAAGACGAAGTAATTGTTGATCTTGTTGATCGCTGTCGCACAAATCAGAAAAAGTTGATGCAGATGCTAACAACAACTGGGTTAGTTCCACTCGGTTTTTTCATCTGGCACATACTCTCTTGTACTTGTTTGTTACTTTGTGAAGTCTGTCCACATATATATGGAACAATCTTTTGTTATCATCTTGGTTTTCTCGTAGGGACGAGGAGCTTCTTGGAAAAGGCTTGGAATTAAATGATAGTATTCAAAGTTTGCTTGCAAGGCATGATGCAATTGCTTCTGGTACTCCCTTCCCAATTCAAGGGGAAAGTTCCAACACTGTGCCAAATGAAGCTCAATGTACTGTAGATCAATCCAATATAAATAGCTCCAGCCCTGGAGAGTCTTCTTCAACACCTAAAGCTACCACTCCAGCTATAGTGATTTCTGAAACTAGGAGCCAGACTGATGATGAGGAAGATGAATTTGCACAGCTACTTCCAAGGTCAGTTAGAACTGATAACATGTTCAATATTTTGTGGCTCATAGTTATTGAAGCATGTTTTTCTTTTCAGCCTTTCTTGCTTATAACTTGTCTAAAAAATAAACTAGTTTAGAATGTGGATTTAGGTCTTTCATGTATGGACATGGTAAGTGAATTATCTACCCTCTGTTTGATAAAGTCAAAATCGGTCCTTTAACTAATTTTTTTTATATGGGTAATGAAACTGTTCTATGTCAATAATTTTTTATTCAATGTGAACTCTTTACTACTATTTCAGGCCTTCTAAGGCACAGCCAACGACTTCAAAAGATGCTACAACTGTTCCAAACCCCTCAACCTCTGTCCCATCCAACGCATTAGTTCTTTCCGACCCACCTACCTCAGTTAGTACTGAAAATGATCAGGACATTATTGATTTACTGAGTATCACTTTGTCCATCTCGCCATCACCAGAGACAACATACTCACCATCAGCCTCTAGCCAAGCCATGCATCAGATACCTGTTCAGTCCAGAACAGAAGGGTTTTCTCATGCTTCCCAAACATATCTGGAAAATTTATCGTACAACAGCTACGTTGTCCCTTGGGCTCAAAATCAATCTAAGTCAGAATTTGAAACCTTGCCTCAACAACAAACATTTCAATCCCAATCTCAAACCCCATCCCCACCCTCATCTCGACCTACACATTATGAAGTCCAACAACAGGAGCAATTGCAACCACAAACCCTGCCACAATCACAACATGTGTTTCAACAACCTCAACATCATCAATATAGCCCTCATCAACAACATTTGCAATCTCCTAGTGAACCGCAACCACTACAGTATCAGCCTCAAACCGTGAACGGCCATCAGCCTCAGCCACAGCAACAATTTCAGAATCAACATCTTCAGTACCCTTCAAGATATCCTCTCCCGCAATGGGCACCTACACCTGGATATGCGAACTATCAAAATCACTCGCCTGCTACAAATGTGATTTCAACACAAGCCAATACAACAGCATCTTATTCTTCTGCTCCAGGGGTAAGGCCCGTGCTACACAATAATTCATTCGGTGGAACTCCTGCGAGTGCAACTGGACAAAAGCTTTTTGTTCCATCTTACAGGTTATTTGAAGATTTGAATGTTCTCGGAAACACAAATGGAAAGGTTAAGATGGGACCTGGTATGGTTGGGGGTCGTAGGTGAAAAAATGGGACTAGCAGTATTGTTTGCAGCTTATGGAAGTTCTACATTGATACAAGGGACTATTCCTATTTTATGAAATAACAGACCATAAGTATTGTTTGCAGCTTATGGAATTTCTACAAGTGACTATTCCTATTTTATGAATAACAGACCATGAGTACTGTTTGCAGCTTATGGAAGTTCTAGATTGATACAAGTGACTATTCCTATTTTATGAATAACAGACCCTAAATATTGTTTGCAGCTTATGGAAGTTCTAGATTGATACAAGTGAATGTTCCTATTTTATGAATAACAGACGATAAGACGACAGATTTTGAACATTATTTGATATAATATTTTAGTTTTTGGTAATGGTTCTCTTATGTTCATCGATTGATCGCTAACCACTATAAAGGTACCTGATATTCAGAAACGTGTTCAATGTCCTTAATTATTGACAACATACCCTTCCAAAGTAATCCCGTCAAGTGAGCTTCTTCATGCACCTTCACATAAAAAACATTTCCATTGCCCTTCTTAAATTTACAACTTTGAAATCAAGAATAACAAATTACTTTTAAATTATATAAATCCAAAGGTAAAAAAGGTGATTTTAAGGTTATACAATTGAGAAGTAATTTTTTTCTTGAAATGAAATTTTTGGATTATATAATTTGGATTACAATTTTTAGATTGCGTAATTTGATTTTTTTTTATTTTACTTCTGAAATTTACTTTTTATTTTTAGATTTTACAATTTTAAAAGTCATTTTTTAGAGAAAATAAATAAATTTTAAATTGTTAATAAAAAGTCGACTCTTAAATTGCATAATGGGAAAATCATTTTTAAGATTCTATTTTGGTGGTTAAAATGACTTCTAATTGTATAATTCAAAAGTTAAAAGTAAAATCTGAATTATATAATCAAGAAAACCTTTAAATTGCATAATCTAAAATTATTAACTTCTCATTCACAAGATGGAGTTAGAGGAAGAAACATGACATTCATTATTTGTTTTGATCAGGCCATTTTTTTAATTTTATTGGAAACTTTAGATGTGGAAAATTCCAGAGCGAACTCATGCGCAATCTCATTCGTGACCTCGACGAATAAATATCAGGAGGTACCAAACTTACTTCCCCATTCATTACCGAAAAAGCACTAGAATCAGCCTATAGAATTGTCGTCATGGTATAAAAGATAAAATTGCGAAAACCCAGTTTAAGGTTGAGAAAAGAAATTGCACACTTGGACAAACTTGAATTTAATTACACGTTGGTTAAAAAACAAGGGTCCCCCAATTCAACGGAAACTACAATCATGAGTGAGATGCCCCGTTTCCAGGACCACATTTGTCAGCAAACTAGCTTATGTAATCTGACAAAAATTTACAAAAGGTGGGAATAGCACGCAAAACAGGAATAGAAAATAATTATGGAGAAAATGATATTTACACACATTTACGACGATTGACATTATTTGCCGAAGCCTCCAATCAATAAGCATGATTTTCTTCCAGTCGAGTGCAACCCTCTAAGCATGGAGGCTAATGAATATCTTGCATACACTATCAGCAGAATATACCCCTACCAATATTTTCAGATGTATTCACAGCGGAGAGGGATTAAAGCATCATGACAGGATGCGTGGCGGCGTTCCTGAGTGATATTTGATGCACTCTTCTGAGCTGGAGACAACCGATGAAATCATGGGAAAAAATGCAGATTCATCTTGCTTGAGTGTTGTCGTCAGCATAGATACAAACGCATGCATCTGCAGCACCAGCAGCAAGTAACACCTGGTATGGATGAAAATTGAGACAACTTACAGAACCAATTTTCTGGGCCATTAGTGTAGGATAATAACGAATGGTGCCTAGTTGATCACCCTCCAGACTAAAAACTTTAATCAGTTGTTTCGCTGAACCACTAGCAATAATTGGAGCATGCCTATGTACAGCTAATGCTGTGAGTGATCCCCTATGAGCTTCGATAGTAAGATAGGTGCTCCTAATATTTCTTATATCAAGAAATTGGATGTCCCCAGCCTGAGAAGCACTGATAATCTGAACAAAACCAACAGTTTGACATAATTGCTTCATCAACTTCAAATCAAATTCACAAATCTAAGAACTACAGCTCAAAAGAAAAAACATATCAAACTATGAAGATGCTCTTTTTACCTTTCCTTGGTCTAATCCAGGTTGAAAGCCAATCCCCACAACTTTTTCTACTCTTTGCGTATGAGGTCTTAATTCACAGACGAGCCTAAGAAACATTTATTGCCATTAGTGATTACAGAGACAGACTTCTAAATTGGACCTTAAAAGGTTTATACTTACGATAAAACTTAAGACACAAGTATTGATTGAGTAAATTAAAGCATAAATTCATTATTAGATGCATGCATAACCATATCAAAACATATAGGTGATAAACAACAATGATGCTGGATTCAATCACATCAACAAAAGTTAACCAAGAACCAAGCTGTTATTTGCACGTGATAAACAACAATGATGCTTACATTTCAGGTATTCTGACATCATAAAGTCTGACAGATCCATCAACAAAACCAGCTGCAAAATGTCCCCCGTGAACCTGAGATGCAGCCTGAAACACATCTCAAAATGTGTAAAAATCAAGGGATAATTGCTTGTATAACTGCTTTGTTACGTGGTTGAAGATCGAATAAAACAATACTAAAAAGGGGGCGATCATTATTGATGATTAGTGAATATTATTAATTAGGGGAATAAATATCGGCTAGGTTTAATATATATTATTTAATGTCTGACAAAACTTGAGAATAGTGAAAATAACACTAGCCCTTAGCAGATTTAGGGGTGATCACTGCATTATTATTTAAGATAGACAACTATCTATGGCAAAGGCAAATATAATAAGATCAACAAAGGTGCTTCAGTCTTCACGTTCAAAAACAATCAGGTACCTTGAAGTGGCCCCAGAAAATGGGGCACGGGGGCATTTCAATAGTAAGAAGCCAGCAATCATTATTAAAAAAAAAAAAACGGCTTCTAAAACAGGACTTCATCATTAAAGAAACCTGTTCTAAATGTAGTTGCCAAGCAAAAACTCACGAATTCAGCTCAATTACCTTGGAAAACTTAGTAAATCCTTTAAGGTATAACATCTGCTTAACTGCCTTTCCAAAATAACTATATCAAGCAAAATTACCGACAAAGCATTCTTGCATAGCTGAAGCTTACCAACGCTGAGACACTGCAATCTGATGATGAAGGTATAGTATTAACAAGCTGCTCTTTATCAAGATCCCATAACAAAGTAGATGATATCTCACCCGATGCATACTGTTAAATGTAAAAATGTAACATAGAACACCATAAGAAAATCATTAGCTTCACAATGTGAGGAAATAATTACACTTTCAATTTTAGCACATGGGGGAAGAGGAATATTTCCAACACTCCCAAGAATGATTAAAAAAATTATCTTACCAGATAACCACATTGTTGTTGCCAATCAACAACTGCATTGAGACTCCTCACACCAGGTTTATGACCATGAATTGAAGAGAATGCGGTGACAAGTTTTTGTTTACCCTTCAGAGTATAATCTTTCCAAATCCGTATGTTTCCATCAGCTGCACCATGAGATTGCCGATAATATAATATTAAAGCGCTGACAACTTGAGAATGAAATGTATAATAATATTAAACAGTCGAGAAAAGTACATGAAGCAGCAAGGAGCAAGCTATCATCAAGCTCATTTACAAGGCAGAGCTTAGAAATCCCTTTGTCGGGAAAATCATGATTATCAAAACTGTTGAGCAGTGTTGCCTCCTCATGGTTCCATATCCTGCAGAGAACTCCGAGATCATTATACTCTGACCAGGTCAAAAGTCCGAATTCCTACTGTGTATAAATTATGCTAGGTGAATGTCATTTAGTTGTCAAGTCCTCATAATTAATAAAATGTCTCAGACTTGAGTGCTACCCACCCTGAATATAAACACGTTTGGAAATTTATAACTTCTACCAATTCACACCACAAATGATTTTTAGAGGCCTGTAAACAATTGTCCTAAAATTCCCTAAACAAAAAAAAACTATGCCCAGCTTCATAACAATCCCAGTTTAAATTATAGTAAAGTTATGGATTAGCTTCATATACCTGATACGTTCATTCTCATCAGCAGCTATTACTATAGGAGAGAAAGGTTGCAGCAATGCTGTTTGTGTACCCTTGATGTCCCACTTAGCAATTGGATTTGTAAGCCTGCTAACATCTACAACGAAAAAATAGAATATCAGCCATACATCTGTAAGCAACATGCTTAATAAAAATAAAAAGAGAAATACAAACCAGAGTGCTGGCATTTTGCTATGTGCTCCAGTGCAAGCTTTTCCTTCTCCTCTCTTCTGGCCGATACTTCCTCACTATCATCTGCAGCAGTTAATAGTGGTTTGGAAAAGTGTCCACAACTCCAACTATAGATAGTTGACTGTGGAAGAAAGCTTCTATCTGAAGTTCCAGAAGCACCACTAGAACCTAAAAGTGGATCAGCCAATCCAGAGTCCGGAGAATTCATCAGGTGGGGTCTAAACTCCAATGAACAGACTCTACGCATTCCAGTTATATAACTCGGGCGAGGAGGACTGACCGGAGGAGTTCTGAAGGTCAGTGGCAAGTGTCCTGCCAGAGCAACAAGCAATATTAAGCAGAAAGGCTTGCAACAATGCAGCAAGGATTATAACAAATAAATTTGAAGAGATAAACTTCATTAAACTGCTTTGGATGTTATTATCCAACAGGATCAACCATTAACTAAAACTGAAAAATAGATCTACCTCCATTCATATCAAACCATGATGAGGATCGAGCCAGTCCAGCAAGAGTTGTAGAAGCGGTAGATTCAGCAGTTCGAACACCACTAGACTTCAATGGTTTGGCAACCACTTGTTCAATACCAATGATGGACAGTACTCGTCGACCAAGATTTGCAATGCGTGGAGATGGATCTTTGGCTAAAGTACACATAGCAAGTACACATTGTGAATACAATGCATTGTCCAAGGGCTTTGGTCCAGTGTGATTAACCACTCCATTGCTGAAACCATCATTTAGAATTCCTGAATCAGAATGATGAGATGAATCATCAGACAATGGGGACCCATGCATGATTCCCGAACCAGCAAGAGGACTGCTAGAAGAGACCCGTCCATCTCGAACCACTGGAGAATTGTCACTTCCAACCCTGATAGGTCCAATTTGAGGGGAAACAATACTTCCATGAGGTATATGTTGGTTCTGTTTAGGATATCCACCAACTGAACCTTTAATATTAGCTAATGAAGGTAAGGAATTAATCAAAGAATTAGGTTGAGGCTTCCAATATGCAGCAGCAATAGACTTCAGGTGCTTGTTGTGGCCAAAAGCAAATCGTGCTAGAGCTGGCAGTTGAAAAAAAAGAGTCAGCAACATGCCTCAGATCCATCTCACTCTAAAGTATACCAGCCCTCCCAATACTCTATTGACAACATTAAGTTGTCTTAGACTACAAACCGATTACAGCATTGCAATAAAACTAGAAGCTACAATTAGAAACACAAATAAAAAGATGTTTTTACATGCAAGTTTTAAGGCTTTTTGTCTTTCTCTAAGTTCAGAAACAACGCCATTAGGAACTTGTTTGCAAATGATTAAAAAATTGCAATGATGATATCTATTAAACATAACAACCTCCTGTTTGAGCTCTACCAATCTAATCACAAGAAAATAAAAGGTACTCCCGAATTAAAAACAAAATATAGCATCAGATGCTTAATCACCTACCTACTGCTACCTCTGCCCTCACCAATGGACTCCCATCTGAAGCAACACATAACATACTCTTAACTATACTAACTTCAGCCCTAAACTTTTCATCATCATCGCATTCTTCATCGCCACCAACACTTCTACATGTATCAAATCCCACATCAAGAAGGGTACCCAATGCAAAAACAGCAGATGCCCTAACCTGTGAAACAATAAATTGCATGACTAAATTTATTTGATTAATTCATCAAAAATTGTAGTCATCTGGCAACTGGAAATAGAACCAAGTAGTAGGGCATAAAACCTCTGGCTGGGGTGCAGACAGTAGGGGAACAAATATAGTAGTTGCATCTTCCTGTAAACCAATTGTTTGTGCCTCTGAGAAGTCTTCCCACAATTTCCCCAGACACAGGCAAAGCCACTGAAGGAAAAGGGGTTCAGTTTGTGAATCATTAGGACATGAACTCTGAAGGTGCTTTAAGCAGACATGAATCAAACCAGCTTCCATACAAGCTTCTTGGCCCCGTCTATGACCATCCACAATCACAGCCAAAACAAAAGCAGCCATTGCCCGTTGCTCTGGATATGCTTCCATGCTATCAAGAAACTTAATGAAATAGATATGACCACCATCCTTCACTAGATCAACCTGACATGACTACAACACAGAAAATGGAACAAAATCATACCAGACACAGCAGACATTCGACATCAGATTTCAAGACCAAATTTCATTAGAGTTTTATAAAGGTCAGCAAAAACCAGAATATTCACAACTATGTTAATGGAGTTTATTGAGCTGAACTGTATGTTTCTAAGACAACAACGATGCTTAATTCATACTGAGAAAACGGAACCAATACAAAAGAAACAAATATTCAATATCCTCAAATAAAGAATCAAGCTATATACACTTTATTTTTACAATTATAACACTCCCCTTGAAGCTGAAGCTGAAGCATATAAGGATATATGGGAATAAATAGACATTGTTGATAATATATATATATAGACACACACACACAAGGTAGTCAAACTCGAGAGTTTACTTAAACTCGTGAGAGTCCAGTAAACTCGAATCGTAAACTTGTAAGAGTTTACTTCATATGATAAAAAAATTTAATTTATATAAATGACATCCTATTTCAAATAAGTCCATAGAATTATATAACTTAAATGTACTTGAAATAAATAATTTCATACAAATACCGTAAAACATTCTCAGTAATTGATGAAGATACATTTGCATTGCTCTCAATTGAGTTAGAACCATTCCCAAACATTTTGTTCTATTCTAATTATATCAATTTTCCACTACAAAATTAAAAAATGTTATAAATAAACATTGTTTCTAAAAATTATAACACGAACATAAAAAAGTATCTAAATGTGCTTGGGAAGGAAATGAGTGTTGTGTAGTGTAGGGGCTCACGTTATAAATTATAACACGAACATAACATAACATTATTTAATTCATATCTTCTAACCTAAAACCTAAAACTTGCACGAGAAAAGGGGAATGTGTGCGAAGTGCAGAGGGGAATGACGGCCAACAACGAAACGCAAGGCAACGACCCAATTGACAGCATGCGAAGCGACGCCGACCATGATCGATGATGACAACAATGTTGTCCATGGCGAGCTCGAGAGCTTGCGCCTGAAACAGTGAGGTGTTGTGTGACGGACTGCGAATTGCATGAGTAAGTTTGTGATGCGCGAGAAGTTCAGACGAAGAAGGGGATTAAACATAGAAGCCCTAATCTGGTGAATTCATACGACTGCATTTTGGTTAAAAATTTGTCATCAAACTCGCGCACATGTTCCTAAACTCGAAATTTTAGACGAGTTTACTGATTCTACAACGAGTTCACCGATTCCACACACACACACAATATATATATATATATATATATATATATATATATATATATAAAATATATAATTCTATAATTATAACACTCTCCCTTGAGTTGGAGCTTAAAAGTCGCATGTGCATAGCTTAATGCAATTTAGATCGATCTTTGGTACTCTTAAAGACTTGGTGAATATGCTAGCCTATTGTTCACTAAAGTTGAAAAACTTAGTGGTGATAACAATTTATTCCCTTTTGAAATAACAATTTACTTCAATGTATTTGGTCCTCCCATGAAAGAGAGGATTAGAAGCATTTGTGAAATGGTGCCTAGTTGACACATATAAGGTTCATTTGGGAATCTTCTCCAAATTCAACCAGAGTTTTTTTAGCTACATGAGCTCATAAATGACTAATGTCATTATCTTGTATTATGCTTCTACACTTCATCTTGCCACGACATTTTGTATCCTACTTTTCCATGATATTAAATTGCCTCCAACAAGAACACAATACCCTGAAGTAGAGTGCCTATCACACGGTGACCCAACCAAGTTAGCATCATAATACCCAACTTGAGTATTTCCCTTGTCTTCACAAATAAGGCCTTTGTCAAGAACAATCTTAATATACTTCAAGATTCATATGACTACTTCCCAACGATCTTAACTAGGAGAGTTAAAAAATTAATTTACTACACTCATTACAAAGACAATGTCAGGACAAGTTACAACAAAATAATTTGGCTTACCAACTAACTTGTATCTCCCAAGATCAAAATACGGTTCTCCTTAATTAGGTGCAAGTTTGACACTCATATCCATTGATATGTCCATAAACTTAGCATTAACATCCATGTTTCTTCCAAAATGTCCCTTTTTGTGATGTGATCAAACCATCCTTGGACTATGCAACCTCTAGACAAAGGCAAGATCCTTTGTATGAAATTTTTAAAATGTCGTTTTAGTTGGACAATACTCTCCTTATCACTACCCATGATAACAAAGTTGTCCATGAGAGATATATACATCCTTAGCAAGAATGACAATAAAACACATAATGATCAACATCACTTTGTGTCATTCCAAAATTTTGGATGATAATTAAAAACTGCCTAAACCATGCATGGGATGATTGCTTGAGGCCATATCACTCCCCTTGAGCAACAAATCCAAAAGGTTGCGGATGCAGACTCGCTATCAAGATCACCATGTAGAAATGTATTCTTGATGTCAAGCCGAAACAAAGTCCAATGGTGACTATTTGTAGTGAAAAAAAGATGTCTCATAAATGTCATTTTGGCAACAAGAGAAGTGCTGATATAATCTTGCCCATAGATTTTTGTGTATTCTTTGGCAAGCAATAAATCTTTGTAGCAATCAATTTTGCCATTAGATTATACTTCAAGAGTGTATAACCAATAACACCGGACAATTGATTTGTCATCTAGAAGAGAAACAAACTCGCAAGTACCAGTCCTTTGGGCACTCTAGACAAGATAAAGCTTCATCTTGAGGCTTAGGACAACGACGAACAAGTATAATGTATAGCGGAAAGTCAATGATAACTACTGTTAGTATAGTGGGGAGAATAATACCATTGGATGAGGACACAGCTTAATGCAGAATAATACCATTGGATGCCAAGAACTATTGGAATTGGTCAGATACATATTCATGGACATTGTCACAATTCAAACCAAACAAATGTTCTAAACCTGGCACTGTATTCTGTAGTTTTGTCAACTCAAGATGGTCTAATTGTGCATGAATCATCATTGGAGAGACCGTGAATGCACATACAAATGGTGATGTAGAGAGATAGTAAAAATCATGTGACTCATATCTAATGCCAATCATCTTGCCCGATATTTGGTCATACAAGGTAACATTCATTCTAATGAAAGTAAACATGACGTCATGGGATTGGATCAATCAAGGGAAAGTAAACTAAAAGGGCATTTAGGAACATAAAGAACAAAGTTGGCAAGGGATGAGAGGGGTTGGATATTACCCTTGCTGCAAGCTTGTGTTTGTGAACCATTGCTAGTAGTTATAAAAGGAAAATTGACCGTAGTTGTAAAGGATAAGGAAAAAAAACGATTATCAGATATGTGATAAGATACCACATACAAGAGATTGATAGGGACAAGCAGATTAATTACCAATGTGCCACCAAAATATTGTTACCAGTAGATTGAGGTGTCTCACACCATTCAATTAAGTCTTCATATGTTGTAAAAGTCATACAAGATAGACCAATTGGTAGTGTAGGAGCAACAGGTGACTCAACATTAGATGCAAGGGAAATATTGGAAGAACGATGCGGTTCCCCATGTAGCTTCCAACAACTAACAGTATTACGTCCATTGTGAAATGTGTCTGTTTATTTTATAAGACATGGGGAAACACAGATGAAGTAGAAGTCACAGTAGGGTCTATCCTGATCCCAAAATCAAATCATGTGTGGCAAAATACTCTTTTGGCAAACCTTACAAGCCTAAGGTCATAAACATTGTGGTTCCTAAATTCCTTCTTTAAATATACAGATGAGGGGAAGGAGCGCGCTAAAATCATGTAAGGCAGCATGAAGTTGCATAACACAAACATAGGACTCTCGGTACACTTTGTATGGCAGAGTGTCGTTGCTATAAAGGGAAGCACAGTCCTGCAATCCAAATAGATGTACAGACATCATGGGGACAAAAAAAATAGGTTTGAGCGAAGTGTGACCTATAGATGTAATAACGCTACATAGTTGAGTATGGATATATCCATTGTTGTGCAACCTACTTAATCATTAGCCAATTTTGGAAGCCTAAGTTGAATAGTTAAACTCATCTATCCTTTTAATACTAACAATATGGTTAGGAAAAGATATGAGAATCTGTTCTAAATGTTGATAATATACTTTTTTTCCTTTAAATCTGGAACAAAAATAATCTAAGGTGAGGGAGAAATAGACTGGACCAGCAAACAACTCTAATTGATCTGCCACTACTACAGGTAGGAGCACATAAAGAAGGTGACCTGGGCACAGGTTAGTCGACTGTCTGGCACCACTGCACATGCTGCCATGTACCAACAGGAGTTTTGGTCAGAACAAGAGATAATATGCTTGTGTGAGCATGTCATGGGTGGTCTGCATCGGCTTTAGGATGGTTGGATAGAATGGCACAGCACAATCCCAACCTTTTGTTTGCTGAAGCTAATGATAGTCATCGAAAAACTCAATAGAGGCAGCAGCACTAGAATAGTGCATCACCTAAAAAAACGGTTTCCCCAAGAAAGTATCATCCTATGGCACAGTGCAATCCCAACCTTATGTTTGCTGAAGCTAATGATGGTCATCAAAAACTCACCAGAAGCAGCACTACAATAGTGCATGCAAACCTAAGAAAAAGGTTTCCCCAAGAAATTATCATCCTAAGGCAGTGGGTCAAGCCAACATAGTTTTGAAAAAGACTCTAGATACCATGTTAAACTATAGGAAAGAAACATTGATCTGAAATGGTATGTTTTATAGACAACATGGATGTTTTATTTATACTGAAAAAAAAAAAAATCAATACAATAAATGAAGGTGATATCCTCTAAAAGTAAAGACATGATAGGAAATATATAGTAATGTTCCCTAATAATACATATATAATCTATATATTCTTCATTATATAGGATCTGCTCCTTATAACAAGTATGGGATGATTGAGGAATAGCATCATGGCCATACATATGTTTGGTTTGAAAAAAAAGGAGTATGAAAGACGTGTATTTAAATTTGAAAATTTTATTGCAGAAGATAAAAATAGGGTTCGGAGGGCACAAAGAAAGTTCATGAGAAAGAACTTCAAGAAACCAAAATCTTCCAAAGTTTTCCCTCAATTAAAAATTTTAAAACTTCCTCCTCCCTTAATTTGTCCTCTCATCTAGTCAAAACAAAGGCTTAATGCTTTTTTTCCTATTTTCCTTATCTTCTCCCTCAATCTCTCTACTTTTCTTGGCTTGTCCAGCCCCATCCAAAGCTAATGTATATACTGCAATAACTAGAATAAAAGCCTTCAGTGACTAAGACAAAATTTCAACATGATTTAAGCATGCTTGGTTCAGATTAATTTTGGATAAAAAAATCATATCCTTTTCAAATGTTCTCATATTCAACTTTTCTTGCCATATCCAGCACAATGCAAAGCAAGTGAATATACTGCAATAACTACCATAGTAAAAAGTAACCTTCACTGGCCAAGACAAAATTTCAACATGATTTAACACATGTTTGGTCGAAATTAATACTGGAAAAAGAATCACATACTTTTCAATGTAAACGATATAATAAACAACTACTTCTCTAAAATAACTAAAAAACCAACATGTAATTGACATTTACTTAAAGAATTTATTTTCCACCGAATCTACCTTGTCAAGTGCAAGAATTTTCGTCCATATAAATACAAGGATCTGTCGTAGTTCTGGTGTTGTTGTTTGTAATAGCTTTAGAACATAAGGAAATATTCCAACAGATAATGCCTACACATAAAAAACTGGGTAGTAAGTTCTCGTAAACCTTTATAGATAAATAAATAAATATATAAATAGGTATTCAACAATAGTTGATGAATCTAGAGAAAAACTACCAGATCAACCGCCCATGGCCCCATATCAAGGAACCTTCCAAGCAGCACTAAGGCCCGAAAGCGATGGCATTGACTAAGTAAAACCTGATACAGGAACAATGCATGGAAAAGGTATAAACAACTGGCAAAATATTTTCCCAGAAGTATAAAGTACACTTATTGTGAAAAAAAAAAGGAAAAAATAATTCGAGTCAATAGAGCACAAAGAAAGATTGAAAGGTCATTTTGCAAATGATCCAAGGGTACAATTCTGAACCTATATAGAATCAAGAAATAGGAAGATGATTGCCAAGTCAAACAAATTGCAAAATAATTCCTTAAATAAATGAATAGTAAATAATTAAGACAAGAATAGACCATAACACACTTTCAGAAAAAACATTTTAGGACAATTACAGTAATGTATGTTGAATGAACAAAACAACAGTAATGTCCATTGCCATTACAGCTAGATGTGGCTAGACCTGTTGTTAAGAGAGTAGATGCTCACAACAAATACATCATTTAGACAAATGTCCATCACAAGGATGATAATAACAAACACTTACCCATCAAAAAGTTAATAAGGAACAGGAACACAGTTGATTTCATAAAAACATGTAACCTACCTACAAGAGTATTATGAAGCAACACAATGGCTCAAAAGGAAACAAAGTAAAAAAAAAAGATCGCACCTGAAGAACTATAGGCAACTGCTCTGGTGGTTTCTTATGTTCAGAACCATGGTCAAGCCATACCTCAAATGCTGTCAACTGCTCAGTGAAAAATGTACTAGGCTGATAGAGAAAATAACATACTTCATCAGGTAAGCTTAAAACTCAATACATAATCCTTCGTATGGCAACTATTCCTTGCCAAATCAGAATACCTTAACTATTTTTTTATTATTTAATATTCAATATCAGAACGAACTCTACATCAAAGTTATTACAAAAAATAAATCCAGAATTCCAGATACCTGAAATTCAGCATTAGGATCCTCAACTAAAGATGGAAGTTGAGAGAGGCACAGCTCAGCAGCCATGTCCCATGCATCCCTGAAGTGTGGAGAAAAAACATAAACTGTAGAAAAATTTCGCAACACAAAAATATCATAACAATAATCACCAACAATACCACATATGATGCTGGTGGGTTGGAGGTAACATCGGGTGAGAAACAGGAGAACAATTTGCAGATCGCATGATTCGCTCAGCAAGTAGAAAATTCCGAAACAGACTAGCAACAAGCAAATCCTGTCTAAACAGTCTTTGAAAAAGATCTGCAGGAAAAAATAATTATCAATATAAGATAAAAAGATACCAACTAAAATTGCTTGCTAAATAACTGGAATTCAAAAAGAAACTTTTGCAATTTAGTAAGTCAGTGAAAATGACAGGGAGGGTTGAGACCCACCATGGGGAAGAACGTTCCAGGCAATTGTATCAGTTACTGCTGTAAAGATCCAATTCAATTCACCTAGAAGTGTCTTTCGGTCATTAGGACGGCCAGGGATCTTGTCTATAAGTGAATAATCAAGTGATTCACGAAGTAATGATCGTGTACAAAACCTAGAGAAATTTACATCACAAAAAAGTTATCAATAACCAGTTTGCTGAGACACACAATTATCACTTACCAACCCTAGAAAGTTCAGGAGCTATAGAAAATGAGGACAGTTAAGTTAGTATTGCAAATGTAGATGTTGGGCATATAATCAATTTCATAGTGAAAAAAACATCTGTATCATGGCTTTTTTCTTCTATAACTACTGCAGTTAACAAAAAGCCCAGCTGCAAAAGTTACAATAAAGATAATAAATCAGTTAAGCGCAGCAATACTCCTAAGGGGAACTGTATCATAAAAACTGACATTTATGATTCTGGATTATGATGAATACAATCCGCCATCATGAAATGATATTAGATAAAAGTAGTTAAGTAAAGGTCACATATGGGAAAGTATGATCAGATTGAAGATTGGGAGGGTAATGTAAAACAATTCATGTCACAAAAGTGTTCATTATTTAGAAGTCCATGCACAATGCTTTCAAAATTCATGCATAATGCTATTATGTTTAAAAGAATAATAATAATAATAAGGTATGCTAAACCTGCGTGAATGTTTCATATTAAACATTCTAAACAAGATAAACTAAGTAGGAATTAATGAGAAGTTTCACCATCGCAATGCCATCTTTATAGGCGTTGTAAGGCATGATGTAAACACATCAGCAGGGAATTCTGCACTCTGAGGCAAAGTTTCGTGTGCTTCACATGCTGCAAGCAGAATACAATCCCTTTGGGACACAGTGGAGTTGGAAGCACTCCATTCATGAAGCTTATCAATGACAAGTCCAGTAACAAATTTGGCAGTCCAAAAAAGACAAAATCAGTAGCAATACATTTGGAATTTTTTATAAGTATTTAATAACATGGTTTTGTGTGGATACCTCAATGAAGGAATTCACAATCATCCCAGCTGCAGAGCAATCAAAAACATAAATTGATGGGGTCTTCAGCCAAGAATCAAGTTCATTGATGGGTAATGGGATATACTGCGTATAACTCTGCATAACATATGATGAAAATGAGAATAGGAATGTCTTGTAGCTATTCTCATGATATTGTGACTTAGGGCATTATACTCAATTGGAACCCATGATATCTAGCAGCAAAAGTTAAACTAATCAGGCATTTGCGATAGGATACAATTCCAGTTTAGTTTTAACCTTTTATCAGCTATTATCTATCAGTTATTGTCGATGTAAGGTCAGGAGTACAAAATTTTGCCTTTTCTAAGATAATGATTATTGTGACCTCTTCTCATGTAACAAAATAAATAGCACTTACGTTTATTTACTGTTTTTTTATGATTATTTAATATATCCCTTATTGCACTTGCTAAACAAAATCTGAGCAAAAGCATGAAAGTAAAATAAGTAAAATACAATATACTCATCATGCCTACAATAAATAGTGAAAGGCTTTCTTACCCACTTGCTTCTCATACTTTTCCCACCCTATTTTGCTTCTATTCATGGTTTGTCCTACTTTCACAATCACTCATTTTCCATTCTCCCATTTTTATCTTTATACTAATTTTCTCTACTGATAACGGCACATTTTTAAAGAGGTGAGAACCTATACACACACAAGGTAGTCAAACTCCAAAGTTTACCTAAACTTGTGCAAGCTTCACAAAGTAACAAGATTTTACTTCAAGCAATAAAATACTTATAAATAGCATAATAATTCAATATTATATGATGTTATAAATAACACTTTTATATTTTTTACTGTAATATTATCATTAGTTGATCATAATATATACTTTTTTAAAGTTTTTATACTTTTTCAATATTATTATCCCTTTATCCTTACTCTAGTTGATCATATAAGATACTATGCTTTGCATAAAAACAGTTGTTGGACGTAAACTGAGGTCCAATTGTCCAAAATATAGCAAGAGAGGAGTAAAAAATCAAGCCCCAATGACTCAATCACTAATTTGTAGTTTGCACCAGCCCTATATATGAAACTGGACAAGAGAAAGGAAATGGGACAGAAGTGAGATCGCAAAGTGTCAAGGAGAATCAGAAACATAAAAACGGAGCAGAGCTGAGAAAGACACCAAGAGAGATTTGTTTGTACAATAGAACACAACACCAACACCTAAAACAGACAGAAACTTGTGAGAGAACCAATGAACCATAAAATTGTTCCCTAGAAACAAACAAATCTGCCGTCGTTATTGGCTCTTTTCTAATGTTCAACTATCTTGCTGAATCAACTCTAAACTCATGATTTTACACTAGTTTGAGCAAGTATGCTCGTGTTTACATGAGTTAACTAGATTTGAGGGTGTAGGAACATAAATTCAGACAAATTAACAAGTTGACTGGCAATTTTGGTAACCAAGCACGCCCACTTTTTTTCAACTAGGCCTATATTGCTAGTATGAAGAGAACAATATCTGATTTATAAAGTAACTACCTCGCATCAAGAACTAAGAAAATACAAACATTGACCTTATTGAAGACCCAGATTTCACCATTAGCGGTTGGTTTTGGGACACCATGCCCATTGTAATGGAATAAAACTCTTTCTGACTTTGCATATCTACGACAAGTAGTACAAAGTTTCTTCACCTCATCCACTGTCGGGTCAAGTTGACATTTATAGCGGGCCTGTAAAGATCTCAAAAAAGTTAACTACAAAACAATTTCAAAGATAACATGAGCATAAGGTACCCAGTTAAACATTTCCCACCTTTGGTTGCCATCTTTCATACTGACTGCTTAAGGTTTTTCCAATTGACTCCAATGCCTTTTGTGGTGCCATAGAAAATGGATCTGCAGTATTGAACAAGGTAAGCACCAAAAACTGTTAGCAGCTTAATCATGGTCGCAAGCCTCCAAAGTTTTGATACGTCACAAAGATTCTACTCAACCCATTCAGCTACATTTTTTATCAACAAGTTGCAAATAACTCTAAATAACTAGGCTGGGGATCAAAAAGTTAATGGGTGGATAAAAAGTTGAAGACAAGTATGAATTAAATAGTTCATCCATAAAATATAAATGCAAAATAGCACACATAAAAAATATGAACTTGTAAAAATAAATAGTTAATAACAAAAACAAGTCATATAATATTATTAAGAAGCCCAACGCTATTTCCAAACATGAATTGAGCAAAAATAATGCAAAATATATCAAATCCAGGAAACAACTTGAGTGTACAAACTACAGAAAACAATTAAATAAAATGAGATGAAAGGTAACAAGAGACCTATCCAGCACTCCATTCTAGCACAGGGAGATATCTTTATTACATCTGGTGGGTCCACACTAATGTTCAAACATAATACTAGAGCTACACATCCTGTCTTCATCTGCACCAAAAAATTAGAGTTAAACTGGAGCATAAATCTTACAATAGATATAACATATAAACATCTTCAAGAAGTATTTAAAACATCTTAGAGGAATAAACAGACACTTCGATGAAAATATATTTTTGATTATGAAGAAAAATGTTAAATATCAATATAATTTATACCAGAAATCCATTGCAAAGGAAGACTATTATTCAAGAAATCCTACTAAATGGGAGAAAATTTATCTTCAAAATTGAGCATCACCCTACCCTCTCCCAAAAAAGCATCGAACCAACAGTATAAAACTTATCAGAAAAGTAAACCACATTAATGCATTTCACATTTCGTTATGTCTTATTTCAAATGCAGGAAGAAATTATATTTTATTGAGTAGAGAACAACCCCTTCGTTGAATCTTCACTCCAAAGTTACATCCACAACTGTAATAAGACAGATTGAAAACTTGCAAATGCCGAACAGCCAGAATATCTGAAACTACCATGCTATCAGTACCTTTAGAAAATTAGTTGTCAATCAACTACTCATGTTGAAGAAGCTTCTACTTTTATTTTAACAAAACGCAATTGCACTAGTTGCAAAAAAAGAACAAGGGAAAATTGCAAGTGCCGAACAGCCAAAATATCCGAAACTGCCATGCTATCAATACCTTTAGAAAATTAGTTGTCAATCAACTACTTATGTTGAAGAAGCTTCGACTTCTTTTTTTAACAAAACGCAATTGCACTAGTTGCAAAAAAAGAACAAGGGTATAATTAAAGATAATTGGCAAACTGCTAACACAAAATTTACAGTAGAAAGAATCAGACTACGCAAAAGGTGACCTGCTTATTTCACATTTTTAACAAGGGATGAAGTTTAAATCAATGCTCCTTACAAAAAATCATATACTTAATTTTTCATATGTGTACACTTGGACTAAAATCCACCTCTGTCAAGGGTCAAGCAATTTCAACCAATATAGAAAGCTAGAAACCTGCATTTGATGTAAACAAGCCACTTCCTAATGCAAGCTACCAGGATTTACACAAGTCCCCTAAAAAGAGACATGTAAACAATTTTCCCCACCGCCCATTACGAAAGCACTAATTTAGTCAAGCAAATTCCAGGATAATTCATCCACTTTTACAGCCAAATCTTTACCAAAATAAGAATTCATGAAACACCAAGCACACAATTAATAGAAGAAATTTCCCCAATGCAAGTATCAATCAGGTCCACTACTATAACGTTATCATTATTTTGAATTGATCAAATTCAAGATCCGCTGAACTACACAGTGCACTCTGGATAGTAAAGAAAGAATCCGCATTAAAACCCACAAACATCACAGAACTCATTCGATTTTCTCATTAATCATTGGTTCAGTTTCACTCAGCATTTCACTTTTGCACTTCAGAGGATCCAGACCCGTCTTAACAAAACTTAATGTTTAACAGGTCAAACATTTTACGTCCTTGACAAGTCCCAAACAACATTATCACATACACAAACATAGTAAAACAAAGGCATCCATTCACAGTCACCAATGCTGCCACTGCATTGACCTAAACGCCTTTTTTCTCTACATTTCCAAATTTCTGTCACGCAGAACGACACACTACTAACAATTTTCCAATATATAGGTAACGAAAATCGCAAATCACCGATTCATCACAGTAAAATGCATATAATACCAACAAGGTAAACAAACAACAACTGAATCAAACTTTCCAGAGCGATTGAACTGACCCTATCCTTGGGTCGCCACTTGGAGACTAGGCCGCTGTCGGAGGGGCCAGCGGGGACGGCGCCCTCGAAGGCTTCGTGGCGGAGCTCGCAGAGGACCACAGTCTGCGGCAGGTAGGCCATGCTGGTGGCGCCATTCCCGGTGTAGTTGCCGCTGCTGCTAGCGATGGCGGCTTCAGAGTCGCCGCGGTTCGCGAAATCGGCATCGTCAGTGTTGTTACTGGCGGTGACGACGGCGACGGAGGAGGAAGAAGAGGAGGCGGTGGAATCGTCGTGGTGGTTCTGGTTGGGAACGACGAGAACAGTGGATTGTGAAAAGCGAGAGGCCATCAAATCTCCCAATGCCATCCAAATCAGAAACCCTCCTCAGTGATCGTACATGGAATAGGGGAGGGTTTTGACGCGGAGGGAACCCTAGCTTTTGGCAGGATGAAGAATATGAAGATGATGATGGTGACGTTGAAGACGATGATAGTGATGGTTATGGTGGCGGTTGTGTTGATGATGATGGTAGACAAGGTGATGATGGTGATGATGAAGAAGAAGGGGGCGCATAGAACAGTGGCGGCAGGCACTGTCTCTCCTCGAAGGGAAACGGAAACGAGTGATACAAATTGCGATTTTGTGAAACCAAACCGAGAGAAAAAAATTTTGGGGGAATTTAATAAACTTTTCTTTTTTGGAACGGGAAAAAAAAATAAATTGAAAATTTGCCTCAGACAGCCTATTCTTCTCTTTATTTTCAAAAACAACTGTTCTTAATTAATTATTAACTACATTGTCATATTTTATTACATAAGCCTAACGTCACTAATGATGATAATAAAAAATTAATTGGATAGTGGGAGCATTACAATTAGAATCACGGAAAAATATGGTGTGATTTATCAGCATTTTACAAATTAGTGTAACACTGCTAATATAACAAATATAA
>Ga0214543_1003826_pt1 | contig 28957 bp, 19 predicted proteins | sample CNSS2metaG_FD_160094 | JGI IMG/M metagenome (GOLD analysis project Ga0214543, IMG submission 160094) | Root nodule microbial communities from cowpea collected in UCLA plant growth center, Los Angeles, California, USA - CNSS2 | ecosystem: Host-associated > Plants > Roots > Nodule | place: USA... | reverse complement strand
TATATATATATATATATATATATATATATATATATATATATATTTATATATATTCTGACTTTTTTCAATGATGTGATGGATTAAAAGTGAATCCAAATATCGTTTTTTTCTTCATAGTGAGTGGTGTGTTGATGAAAAAATGAGCCTCTTGAAGGCGTGTATTCTGAGAGGTAAATCAGACGAGTGTGAGTCTCGCGTGTCTGAGTGAATAGTTCTTTTGGGAGAAAGAGAAAGAGAATGCCACGTGACATACAAAGATGGTTTTTGAGGGTGAAGAAAATGAAGATAGGAGTGTAAGTAGTAAAGTGAGTATTGGGCTTTTTAAAAAAAATGAAAGTGGGTGGTAAGAATAGAAGAATAGAGAATGATAATAGAAAATTGGGTTTCTATTATTTTTAATTTTTAATTAACTTAACCATTTTTTAAAATCTTTTTTACAAACTTTATTTCAACCATTTTTATTTATTTATTTATTTATTTTTGAATTTTTTAAAATACAATTTATCTATCCAAACGGAATCGGATGTCGACAGTGTGAAAAACGAGAGAAACACAATAAAGGATGGTTGAATTATGTTTCAAAACTTTTGAAATCGACATATTTAGTCCATTATACACACTACTACTACAAGATATAAGAAAGTATTATTTCAGCTTGTAAATACTTTTTGCTAACTCGTACGAGTATTATTTCATAACATAGTCACTCTTGACTAATCTGTTGAGTATTCTTTTGGAACATAGTCACTTTTGGCTAACCCGCAAAATATTCTTTTAACTTTTAACTACTCTTGTCTAATAATCTGAGTATTATTTCGAAACGTAGTCACTCTTGCCTAACTTGTAAGAGTATTCGTTAACAAATAGCCCCTTAAGACAAATGATTGTCTAAGATGTGATCAAAAGGTCATAAATCTCGCTCACTAGAGAGTGGTTGCGTCTTACTATGTTTACAACTACATGGTTCTAACATTAAGGTATTGGGCCACATTTTTGTATTAGTGTTAGCATCAACGTTTTTAACTTTTTCTTCTTCAATGATATCTTATGTATATAGTTGTCAAAACGGACCACCGGCCTGGCCCATCACAGGTTGACCACTTAGTAAGTTAACCTAACTTGACTCACTTATTAGTGAGCTAAAAAAATTTGAACCCGACCCAGCCCACCACGGGTTGGCTTACTAACTCACTTAATTAGAAAAAATAGAAGTTTTTTTCTTTAGTCACAAAAAAAATAAATTATAATTTTGATTAAGATCCAAATAAACTTTAATACAATCCAAAATGATGTTAAACTCTAAATACAAACAAAAATCATAAAAATATAAATTACCAATGTGTTGGCTAAAAGAAAACAACACAACCCGACCCAAATGCAAAACCCAACATAATAAAAAACACTTATGTGACCCTTTATTTAGAGGTTGGTGAGTCGGGTTGTGTGACACTACATGAAAATATTCAATTAGAAACTAATTTTAGAAACTAAAAATAGTTAGTCATTATAGTGACCAATATAGATACCAATTTACAAAATTAGAAATTATTGGTTACTAAAATAGTCACTATTATGAATAAAAAAATTATAATTGGTCACTAGGTTGGTCACTAATTAATTAGAGACCAATTTAGAAACTAAGTTATTTTAGTAGCCAAAACCTAGGTAGCAAATTTTTAGTGACCAATTTCTTTTTGTAGCTAAATCTATGATAACTAATTTTAAAGACCAATTTAGTGACTAATTATATTTTTTTTATTCATAATAGTGACTATTTTAGTAATCAATTATTTTTAGTTTTGTAAATTAGTATCTAAATTAGATACTATAGTTGCTAATCATTATTAGTCACTAAAAATTGGTTACTATTTAGAAGTTTTCTTGTAGTGTCACCACAAGTTTGAGTCGGGCTGGGTTGAGAAAAAATCAATTTTTCCAAAAGTGGGTGGAACTGAACCCGACTCATTTAGTCCATTGGTTAAACGAGTTCAAGTCGAGTTAAAAGTGAGTTGACTCATTTAACTCACCAACATTTTTTTACATTTTTTTTTATTTTTCTGTTATAGTTATTTACTTATTCTAATTATATAGGTTAAAAATTTCATATTTTTAAATGCTAGAATGTTATTCAATAATATTTGAATAGTGTGAATGTTTATTTAATTTGTTTGTCAAATTATATATGTTGTCAAATTATCTTTATAATAATATTTCGAGAATTAGGTGAATACTTTGATACCACTATTATAAAATTAAATTAAGTCAATTATCTCTCATTGTAATGCAATTAATATATAAAATAAATTGCAAAAAAAAATATTCGTAAGGTAGTCAACTCACTAACTCATCAACTTGTGGTGGGTCGGACTGGGTTACAAAATTTCTGCCTCACCAAAAAGTGAGTTGGGTTGAGCTGACCCTTTTTTAGCTCAACCCGGTGTGAGCTGGGTTGGCTCACTTTGACACTCCTAACTTGCATATGATGAACTAGATTAGATCCTTTCAGTAATATGATTTTACACTTTTAAATTATGTTATATTCAATTATTTAAGCACATAATCAAAACTAAATATATGGTCAATTGAACTTGGATCTAACAATAGCCACAAGTAATGTAACTGAATAGAGGCAAGTGGCTTATATTTGTTCTTCATCATATATGTTTTTTTTTGTTTAATTATATATATACTTCGTTTCTAATAGACACAAGTCTTGAGCTAGGGTTGATATGAAGAAAAGGATGCAACACTAAAATTGTTCAAATTTTTTTTTAGGTTTAATTATTCATATGGTACCCACTTTGGTAGAGGGTGTCAATTGCATCCCAACTTTTGAAAAAGTGCTTCAATTAGGTCCATTTCAGATGAAGATGATTAACGGCGTGCCACATGTCAGTTTGTGGTTTAATTTTTAATTTTTTTTTTGTAAAACAAAAAAAATGTCACGTGTCAGATCCCTGGTGTGACACGTGGCATTGTCAATGCCAAGTGACAATGCAATTCCACGTGTCAGGGTCACCATCAAATATCATTGTCTTGAATTCAATTTAGTCCCTACTTATGTATCTTTGATTTAATCTTGAGTCGATTTTTTTTTAATAATTAAAATCCATTTTTTATAAAATTAAAACTAATTAAGTATAAATATTTTTAAAAAAATTAAGTATTGATATTTATATTAAAATTTAGTGGTAAAAGTCATTTATTTTTAATAAAAAAAATATTATTATAACATTCATACAAATAAAAGTTTAAGTTTTGGTTTAAAATTTGTGAGAGACAATATTTTTCTATTTTGAAAAAAAAAATAATTAACAAAACATGAGTACTTAGTAAAAAGTAATTAATAAATTAATATGTTAAAAAAATATTTTTAATAAAAAATATTAGTATAACATTTATATAAATAATAAATTTGGTCTGAAATTGGAAGAAACAATATAATTATCAGTACTTAATTTTGTAAAATTGTTTATACTTAATTAATTTTAATCTTGTAAAAAATGGATTACAAAAATTGGGACAAAATTAAATCAGATACACATAAATAGAGACTAAATTGAATCAAAAAGACATATATGAGGATTAAATTGAAATCAACATTTGATAGTGACATTGACATGCATTGCCACGTGGCACTGACAATGTCATGTGTCACACCAGACATGATACATGGCATTTTTTTTTTTTGCAAAAAAAAAAATCTAAAAGATTTTAAAGAAAATAAAAAAAATCACATACTGACACGTAGCACGCCGTTAACAGCGTTAATGATGTTTGAAGGGGACTTAATTGAAGCATTTTTTCAAAAATTAAGATACAATTGACATTTTTTTATTCAAAAGTTAAAATACAATTAACACTTTTTTCTTTTTTTAAAGACGGATACCATATTAACACACCTCTACCAAAGTGGATATTATCTAAGTAATTAAACTTTTTTTTATATTACATTAGTGATAAGATGCAGCGAAAGTGAATATCATAGGCGAATGATAGAGATGAAACGAAGGAAACCATTATAACTTTGAGAGTTTTAGATTTGTCTAGAATTATGCTAGTTGTGGGAGACGTATGCCTAAAATTATGCTACTTGTGGGTAATGTTTACCTAGAATTATGCTAGTTGCAAGTGAAGTTTGCCCAAAATTATATTAATTATGAGTGCGTACGAGACAAGTATAAAAATAAGTTTCAATTTGAGTTTGAAATCACTCATACTAAATACACCACTCAACTTGTATAAAAATATTAATTTTAAATTGAATCACGTTTAGTTCGGTCGTAAATAAAAAGTCAGTTTAAAAGAGGCTGAAGAATACGAGGTCCAATAGATAATTATTAAAAACTTATTCATCTAATAATAAATATTGAAAATTCATTGAATCTAACGAAGATTTTGTGAATATTTGACCACTAAATAATATCTACTACCCAATGGAGTAATCTGGTTGGGTACATCATAGTCATTAATATTTCCCGACCGTCCCATGTGGGTCAGGTCCCTTAACAGGTGGAGATTCTTTAACTACACATCCTTAATTTCTGGAAAGACAAATTCATTAGCTGTGACTCCGTGTCTTTCCAGCTCCCACCTTCTCACCTATTCTTCCTCATTAACAACCCACTTCCCTCATCACACCACATCTTCATCTCACCACTGTTTATCCCTTAAATATCTAAACTTTTGTATTTTTCAAACATCCCTTCTTCAATCACCATTAGCATTAACGCATTGTTCCCACATTCAGATCGCTCAAATGTAACAAAAAAGAGGAACAAACAACCCAATTTATATACACTAAAAGATTAATATATTGATAAAAAATAATTAGCTTCCTTACAAGAACATGATCGTGGGATTCCATACCAAAATGGCAAATAAATCAATACAAACCAACAACAACCTTGAACAAATCAAAGCCACTTTACTTAAAAGTATTACCAAGACCTCAACAGAAAAGGACCCAAATTATTCAAAACTAAAGAGGGAAAAGAAAAGAAAAGAAAAGAAAAGAAGAGTTATTTTTGATCAAAAAGAGGGTGGTTAATGGTTACATTACATCTCAAATAAAACCTCTAATTTGTTGTGACTATGTCTCTCTTCTTCGTGTTGAGGCCTGGGCGCGGCGGGGGAGGAAGACGGAGAGGAATGCGCGGAGGTGGACAAGACCAAGCTCCCTTCGCTCCAGGCCCGCCGTATGGGATACGAAACGCTGTTGCAGCGCGGCGACTTGTTCGAGCAGGGTTTGCGGCGGCGCGACTTGCTGTGGAGCGCGCAGCTGCAGTTGCGGTGATAGGGGCGCCGCTCTATGTCGTTGTCGTAGGCGGAGATGCAACCCTCGTAGATCGGCCGAAAGAGCCCGTCTGCGGCGGCGCTTGAGGCCATTGTGCCGGAATGCCGATAATGACTTCGGTGGCTCAAACACGTGGCACCCACCAGCCCTCAGTTTGTGAGGCTTTGAAGAACAGTGGTGGGTGTTTATATAAAGAGGGGTGAGAGCGTTAAATAGTAGTAATGGAGAGAGAGAAGGGAGGGGGTGTTTGTTCGTTGTCGACAAACGCCACGTGCGGAGTTCCAAGCGCTGTAAAAGGCGTGTGTTGTACGCGCAACTGGTTTTGACGTGGCTCGTTAGATTTTTGTAACTGTTTTGGGTTGAACGGGGTTTTCAAAACCTAAAAATAGCTAGCCACTTCAGCTTTTTAAGATCTTGATTGATTATGTCCCTTAAACTAATTGGATTTTCTTTTAAGTATAACTTTTGAAATATACAAAAATTATGTAATATTTATGTTTATAATGTATAAATGTTTATAGTAATATAAAATATATTTTAAAGGAACAGTATTTTTATACAAGGGATAGTTTTTAATATTTACTAGCATCTTTTAGACGATTCTACTTTTTAATATATTAAAATCATTTTTAGTAAAGTACATAATTTAAAAATCTCACTCTTATTAATAAAAATCAGTAACTTTTACATTTAAATATAGTCACAATTATATATTTTAAGATTCTTACAAAATTATTTATTTTTACGAGATGGTATTATTTTAATGTAAAATATGTAGGTGCGGATTATATGAGTTTTCAATTATATAAAATTATTTTAATTTTTTAAATTACTAAATTTAATTTAAAAATAGAAGAAAAAATGTAAAAAGAAATGGATTAAAAAAATTAAATATAAAGATAAATTATGAACTTTGAGATTTTGATTATGCTCATGTTCAAAGTCCATTGATCATTTGACATCACATGCAAATTTATTAAAAAAGAAAAAAGAAAATAAAAAATACAAAGCATAGAGGACATACCAAATCTATGATAAAAATTGTACTTCAATAAATATAGACAAATTGTATACATTATGAAAAAAATATATAAATAAATGCATGAAGATAAAACATTAAATCACTTATATTGTTTTCTATGAATGAAAGTTAAATTAGCTTATTAGAACAATGATTTCCTTCACGAAAAACATGAAAACTTTTAAACTGCATGTGTACAAAAATGCAAGCATCAACGTCATCTCCCTTTAAAACTCCAAGAAATCACTCATAGATCCAAAAAACATGACAAACTAAAGAATAATCACTTCCCAACCAAAGCTTATGAAAACTCTCATTCCAAGCATGTTCCAAAGCATAAATGTTCCCTATAAACTCATCATAAATAGAAATATCTACCCCTAAAAGAACTGAAAAATTATCCACATATTCACCTATCGTCCTCTAAAATTACCAACACATGAAACCAAACCAGGACAACCCCTATAGTTGCACCATTTGTATTCACCTTAAGCCAATCAGCAAGTGAAACTTTGCAAATTACGTTCATAAATGAAACCACCTACCCTCCCTAGTTTGAATATTGAAAATTTTCAACACAAAAAAATCAGAGACAATATTACTTATATGCTTCTTAGATTTATTCTTAGTCAGACGTACTAACTCCTTAATTTCAAAAATAACATAAGGAAACACAATTGGATCCTAAATGTACCGTAATTTCTCATTCTTCAAATCATCCAAATAATTGCAGTAATTACAATCACTTTAATCACTTTAATAAAAGGACTACAATCGTAACAACAAATATTATTTTAATATATTCTATGAAAGTTATTTTAAATATAAAGATTCATGTCTTAAACCTTAAATTAATATAGGAAGTTTTAATCAGGTCATGAAATAATCTTATATGAAAATAAATATGTTTGTGACACACTTTCATTTTTTTTTATATTAAACGAGGTATTTTATTTGAATATTTACTTATTAAAGCAAAGTGAAAACCATAACACATATACAAGATCAAAAAAGAAATTCTATAATAAACTTCTAGTTTAAGCATACATCAAATGATGCATAAAAAATTCCATCCACACCATAGAGATCAAGCAAATATCACACATTAGTGCACAAAAGGGCTTTAACACCAATTACTTTGGAAATTTTATTTTGATTCTTTAACCAAAGCATATTCAAACGAAGTAAAAAAGGTAGAGTTTTATGTTTCGATTCATAACTAAAGCCTATTCTTTACTTTATGCGTTTGTTATTTCTTGAGCTGAAGCCTATTATTTTTTTTTTTTTTAATTATTGTTTCAATTTCTTCCCATAATTTAACCAACTCAGAAAGAATCATAGGCAATACTAGATACAGAACACAAATAGAATTTGATTCTCTATCAATTTAATTTTTATTAAGATTTTGCCATGTACATATATAAATTAAAATAAAACTCTATCAAAGAAACTACTTTATCAAATTGTTATACAAATTCACTATAACTAACTCAATAACAATATTTAAGCTAATTACAAGCCTTACAAATGCTCAAAGCACCATGTGAGAAAATACGTCTAATGTGAAGAACTTGAACAAAAAATAATTGCATTAGGAAGAAAGGATTAGGAAACAAAAAAAAAACTGTAAAACAAGAGAGCAAACCTCTCACTGCTTTCGAAATGAGAAGGAAAGGGAGGCTTGTAGTTGCAATGCGACGACACAATTCACATTGGCGACTAGGAAGGGAAGGGAAGGGAGCAACAACGTGGTTCACGTTTGGCGAGGAGGAAGGGAGAGGAATGGAGGAATGAGGCTCTTGTAGTAGAGGAGTGATGCAAATGGAAGTTATAGAAAACGTTTCATAATGGGTGAGTGTATAATGACACAATGGAAAAGCTTTGGTGTAAAAACATTTCCTTATTACCTTTGAAGGAATGTATATTTGAAGTACTCTAGACTCAAAGCACATAATGTATATTTGAAGTAAAAACATTTGTTTTTTCTCATCTATCCTAAGATTCCTTTGTATGAACTTAACATTTCTACCACATTCATAATTTTTTAGGAAAGTCAATACTCACCATTACAAAGCATGTTACTTAAAAAAATATTTTTTAAATTATTTTAATTCTTACAATAGAGACTTAAAAGTCTAAAAACAATTAAAATAAAGGAGTGTCAAGTAGTGCATTTAGGTACTGTTTAGGTATAATTAATGATATTTGATTTTATCGTATTTATGTTGAAATATGGAATAATTAATTCCACTTATTAAAATAATATAAATTCATATAATAGATCTTCTAAAGAAAAAAAAAACCCATTTCTGTCTTTTATTTCTACAATCATTTTCAAAACACATAAACAAGCACTTTAGAATTTCTAATTGTTTCTACCAAGAAGCAAGCACCGATATTCTCTAGTTTTTTAAGGCTAGATCTCAATGAAAGCTTGAAATGTGAAGGCTTGAAAAAATGAAAGCCTGAAACGTTTGAGAGGTACAATCTTTAATTTTTGCAAAAGAAAAAAGAAAATCTCTTTGAAATTTCTAGTCTTTTCTAAATTCTTATGTGATGGAAATATTGTACTTTTTTATGAGCATTTTTGTATCAAATAAATGAAGTAATAGTTAAGAATCTATGTCTTGAATTTTACAAAATTGCATAGTTAACCGGAATATTAGATGAATTTTGAGCTAATCATCATAGATGTAATTTTACTTTATTTAAAGGACAAAAATGCCCATAAGTAATATACAACTCTAATTAATAATTTATTTGATAAACATCTATAAAAACTTAAAAAATAATTAAATAATAAAATAACTATATTTTAATATTGCTAGAAACTAAAATATAACTAAACGTAAAAAAAGGAAATTAATTTGAAAGAGTGACAAAAAATATTATGAAAAAAGGGAAAAAAAATTTCACATGAAAGTGTAATATTTTTATCATAGAAGAATTTGAAAATGACTATAAATTTCACAAGAGATTTTCTCTTTTGCAAAAATCAAAGATTGTACATTTCAAACATTTCAAGCTTTCACTAAGAGACTCTTTAAGTGTTAGAGAGATATTTTTTATTGCATTTTCGTAGATGCCTTAGATATTCCAAATGGTTTATTTTGTGTTAGAGATAGGAATGTCAACGGAGCGGATAGGGTACGGGTAGTAGCTCCCTCGTACCCTACCCGCTAGATAAATATCTACTTCATACTCGTTCTCATATTCGTGTAGGTATCTGTTATGCGGATACCCGCATATTTTTTTAATATCCATGGGTACCTACGAATATTTATGAAAAAATAAATAAATATTTAACAACATATTTTAATCTTTAGTTCAAATAAAATACAATATATAACATTCATAAATTTCAAACAAAGTCCAAGTTGTTATGAATTAATGATTGTCCATTGATTAATACATTTACTCATATGATTTTGATACTCATGATTCATTACTCTTTATGTAAATATTTGTATTAACTAAGTTGATTTTTTTCCTTTATGGAGTACATGTTGTATCTATAAATAAGACTCTTCCTATCAATAATAATACACAAATGAGTTGCTCCCAATTCTCTCATTCTCTATTGTTTCTTCTCTTCTCTATTATCTATTATTCTCTCTGTTATTCGCTTTATTTCATAACACGTTATCAGCACGATGCTCCAACCAATTGAGGACTAGTAGAAGCTTTTTCTCTCTAACGATAGTGCTCTGCGTGTCTCAATCCAGACTTTTTCTAATCCTTTCTTAATTTATAACTTTACCTTATATTTTTCCTCTTGTGATAACAATTGTTTGACTTTATCAAATTTCATCTTCGTCTTATTATTTTTATTTTTATTATGACGGTGATTATTATTATTATTAATATTATTATTTTATGTGCTAGTTCTAAACACGTGAAACTTTGCAAAATTTGGATTTGTGACCCTTGATATTACAAGGTAGAATTCCTTATATTGGTTTTTAAATGTTGAAACACATTTAGATGCAATGAATATTGGGATACCATTAAATAAAGAAATAAAGCATCTAAGCAACTAATTTGCTCATGCAACAAAAATATTGTGAAAAAAGATTTCACAAATATTATGAATTTATTTCATGCCTATGTATGGCTGAATGGACAAAGCAATAAAGATTTTGATGAAAAATCGTGAGATCCGCCTTATCTACTCCATTCCCAGAAGTGAATGCAGCAATAAATATTATGAATTTATTTCATGCCTTTGTATGGCTGAACAAAACAATGAACTTTTGATAGAAAATCATTAAACCTGTCCAAATTGGTTATGCTCCATTCCCAGGAGTGAATGCAGCAATATTTGATTTATATTTTCATGATCGTGATCGTGATATTGATTATGAACATGGTTATAAAGAAAATTTCAAAGACACGTTTTGTCACCAGAAGTAGCACAATAATGTGAAAAAAGAAAAATGTGAAAATATTGACAAAAAGATGAAAGTATATATTATCATTATGGTGGTAAAGGCCATTTGAGTTGTACTTATTGTACACCAAAGCATCTTACAAATAACGAGAAGAACATAGAAACACACTTTGCTTATGAAGATGGTGATTCTTATTATGCCCATATGGATGCTACTCATCTTGATATGATTATTTTATTTGCTAAAGCAAATGGAAGCATTGATCACCTCATTGATCATGAGAGTGTTAAAAAAAATCTCTCATATTGATATTTACGTTTATATGAAAAACGAATGTTTGCACTAGTACCAAAGGATATGTGTCTTATTGATAGTGCAACAACTTATACAATTCTCAAGAGTAATAAATTTTTCTCTTGTTTGATAATACAAGACATCAATGTTAGTATTATTTATAGTACTACAAATATATTTGAAGACTCTAGAAGAGCTATTATACTTCTACCAAGAAGTTGAATAAAAAGTTTCAAGGATATTTGTCTAAATAGATATTATATTGAGACAAACAATGAAAAAGATATGAAATATCTTTATATCTCTACGATTGAGTTGGAAAAAAAATGTATATTCGAGAAATTATCAACATTTCCTTATGGTTTATACTACACATATATTAGTTCCAAAGACACGTTTGAAGCGTGGTAGGCCTATTGGTTCCAAAGATAAAAAATCTTGAATGAGAAAGGGAGCTAAAATGCAAAATGACTTAATCGAAAAAGGTTGAAATCCAAAAAGATTCATTTGACATAATTAATGGTTCGGTTTCAGAAGAACCTCAGGTACCTAAAATTGTTGAAAATGATGAGATCTCAATAAATTATGTCATGAATCATATAATATGGAACCAAAATGAAGTTAACATTGACGAAACTTTTACTTATAACATAACGATGAATGTTATGAATGACAATGACGATCAATAAGCAATGATCATTGAAGATTATCGGCAAAGAAAAGATTGGCCAAAATGAAAATATGCAAAGAAGCATAATTATATTTGCTTGCTAAACAAAAGGTTTTTAGACGTATAGTTCGTACACCTAAAGTTGTGAAACCCGTTGGGTACATATGGATTTTTGCGCAAAAATAAAATTAAGAATGATGAAATTGTTAGATACAAAGCAATTGGTTACTCAAGGTTGTTCACAAAACCTTGTATTGATTTGTGAAAAAACATATTCACTAGTATTGGATGCAATAACATTGCAATATTCGATTATCCTAGTTGCACGACAAGATTTGCATTTACATCTAATGGATGATGTTACAACCTATTCGTACGGTTCTTTTGAGAATCATATTTATATGAAAATCCTTGAAGGATTTTATTTGCCTAACAAGACAAATTTTAAAAAGGGTTATTCAATAAAATTGAACATGCTCTTTTATTGATTAAAGCAATCAGGACGTGTGTGGCATAACCGTTTTATTGAGTACTTATTAAAAGAAGGATATAGAAATGATCTTATTTATTCTTGTATTTATATGAAAAGATCCAAAAATGAATTTGCCATAATTATTGTTTATGTAGATGACATAAACATCGTTGAAACTCCTAATGAGCTCACAAAGGCAATTGATTACTCAAAGAAATAATTTGAGATGAATGATCTTTGAAGGGCAAAATCTTATTTAAAATTAAAAATTGAGTATTTAAATAAATGTGTTTTTATACGTCAAAAGACTTATATAATTAAGGTGCTTAAAATGATCTAAATGGACAAGTCATGTCCATTATGCACTCCAATAGTTGTGAGGTCGTTAGATGTTGATAAAGACTCTTCTTAGACCTCAAGAAAATGATGAAGATCTTCTTGGTCCAGAAGCACCATATCTTAGTGTCATAGAAACACTAATGTATCTTGCTAATTATACTTAATCTTATATTGCATTTGCTGTAAATTTGTTAAGCATGATATAGTTCTTCAACTACAAGAAGAAAATGGTTTGGAGTAAAACATATACTTCGTTACTTTAAGGGTATTACTAATATGAGCTTATTCCATCCAAATGATTAAGATTCAGACCAATGAGTTATGTATATGCATGTTATTTTACATATTCTCACAATGTCACAATGGTTGATCACAAACAAGATGTTTGTTCACATGTGGTAGCACAATGATTTCATGAATGTATATGAAACAAACCATAGTAGCAAAATCGTCTAATCATACAAAATTACGAGGAAAGTTGTGAATATGTTTGGTTAAGGTCTATAATTCAACATGTGCAAGAAACTTGTGACTATCCCCGACAAAAATGGAATCAACAACCATATATGAATAGAATAGTGTATTGTTCAATTGAAAGGATGATATAAATATCCAAAAATTCATTCATGTGAAAATATGGCAGGTCTATTTATGAAATTTTTGCCAAAAAGAACTTTTGAGAAAATGATTCATAAGTTCGGATTCCGTCACTTTAATGATGTAAGTTTACATGAGGATGAGAAATATAATATATGATGAACAATATTGTATTAAAGAATACAAAATGTTGTACTCTTTTTCCTTCACTAGGTTTTTTTTTTTATCCCAAAGGGTTTTTCTAGTAAGGTTTTAACGAGACACATTATTTTATCAATGGACACTCAAGGGGGAGTGTTATGAATTAATGATTGTCCATTGATTTAATACATTTACTCATATGATTTTGATACTCATATGATTCATTACTCTTTATGTAAATATTTGTATTAACTAAGTTGATTTGTTTCCTTTATGGAGTACATGTTGTATCTATAAATAGAACTCTTCGTATCAATAATAATAATAATAATAATACACAGATGAGTTGCTCCCAATTCTCTCATTTTTATTGTTTCTTCCCTTCTCTATTACCTATTATTCTCTCTGTTATTCGCTTTATTTCATAACACAAGTAACCTATTTATATGGTGTTCAATGACAGTTTACAAAGAAATGAATTTTTTTTAAAACCAATTGATAAAAAATAACCCATTCAAAATCAATGTCTTAATATTTTAATCATGCTTTTTTTAAAATTTAAATTAAAGTATAGCAGGTACGAGTATCCACGAGTACGGATATTATGATACCCGTATCCGCCCCGTTAACATGTGGATACAAAAAATACTCGTACCCGTTACCCACAGATATCCATTTACAATATTCATTTTCTATCCGTGGCAAGTTTTATCCGCGGATATCCACAGATACATATTTATTTGACATCCCTAGTTAGAGATATTATTTAGAAATTCTAAATGACACTTTTGTCTTTATAAAATATGTTATGTAAATTTATATTGTTTTAATGGAGGATGTTAACCAATGCCAGGGTGTTGGGTTGCGGTTGGGTCGCGGAGGCACTAGTTACAGAATCGTTATTGAGCATTGGTTCCATATTTTTAAATTGAAAGTTGAAATTATTAAGTACATTAGTTAAAATAATATAAATGTATATAATAAATTTGATGAAGACAAAAATACCCTTTAAATTCTTAGACAATGATACAAAACAAAAACTTTAAAATTTTTAGACACTATTTTTTTCTGATAATAAAAATTTTCTTATATTTAATTTTTAATAATATTAAAATATTGTTATTTTATTATTTAATTATTATTTAAGTTTTATTGATGAATATTAAATAAAATACTAAACACATTTCTAAAATATTTATGAACAAAATAAAATTACATTAATGATTATTAAGTCAGATTTTATTTAATATTATATTAAACTATATATTATATTTTTGTAAGATTTAATATTGATATCTTTATTAGAACATTGATTGACAAAGATCCCATTTTAATTCATAAAATTAATTATTTTAATTTTTAATATAAAAATGATAAAATCAAATATCATTCGTTATACTTTAAGAAGACCGGCATTTTCCATAAAATAACATTACACTAATAATTATTAATATCAGAAATCTCGATTATTCTTAACCAATGAAACACCGGTTAACCATCTTTCAAATAATTCATGTAACACTACCAGCAAAAATACATCATTTGAAACCCTACCGTCACAGGTACTATGTTTCTTTCTCTTTCCGCTGGAGTAGAAATGTAATATTAGGGCCATTGTAGTTTTTTTGTTTCTTCTATCAAAAAGAATTTGATGAGGACGGGCACCGGAAGGTAGATGCTTGTTTCTTCTTCATTTTCTTTTTTGAACCACTCTGTCTTCTTATTGTTGTCGCTGATCATGGATTCTGCTCTCATACTCCATGCCTTTGCTCCTGCCACCACCATTAAAGAGGGAAACAACAATATTGTTATAAATGGAACTATTATTAATTTTTGGAAGAATAAGACACAATGACATTTTCCCTATTAATACAAAGAGAATCATACCAAGCTTTTCTGATTTTGCTTAGTTCTTTTGTGACATCCATAATATCCATTCTTTCTTTAGGTGATTCCATTGAGCAAGCAAGTCCAATCTTAAAGACTGAAACTAAGTAGTTTTCATCATCTGCAGTAAGATTTTGACTGTTCTCTGTTTCTGTTGTTTCTCCTTCATGCTTCGGTACAAGTGATGGGTCCAAAATTTGTAAGAGATGTTCAAACAATGAATTTTCCACAAATTTATGCAAATTTTGACCATTTGTAAACATTTCTTCCGTGGGTCTTCTTCCAGTAAACATTTCCAATAAAAGGATCCCAAAACTGTACACGTCACCATTCATAGACACCTCAGAACCCATTCCATACTCTAGAATATACAGAAAAAATGTCAATACTTTATAACTAGTAACTAAAACAAGTTTTCATAAGAAAATAGAGACATTTAACAAAACACTGATCCAAGAGTTTAGAACATACCAGGGGGAGCATAACCAATTGTCCCTTTGAACTCAATTGTACTCGTTTGCTTATCAGTACCATTAATAGTTGTGAGAATTCTTGCTATGCCAAAATCAGACACATGAGCAACCATGTCATCATCCAGAAGAACATTGCTTGGCTTTAAATCACAATGAATAATCGATTGCTCACATTCATGATGAAGATAATGTATTGCAGAAGCAACATCAGTGATGATATTTAATCTTTGACCGAGGTTTAATAATCTTTGATGTTGTTCCAGACCTTGTGTCCTCGGATGTAGCCATTGTTCTAAGCTTCCATTTTTCATGTACTCAAAAATTAAAGCTTTAAACTCTTGACCTTTGTAATCTGTACTTGAACAACATGTTAAAATCTTAGCCAGATTTCGATGTTTAATACTTTTGAGTGCGTTGCATTCAGCTATGAAAGTCTTGTGGGATCCTTTTTTTTGAAGATTTAGGACCTTTATAGCAACAACTTTGTCTTCGAACTCAAGAGTTCCTTTATAGACAGAGCTAAAATTTCCAGAGCCAATCAAATTTGTTGCTGAGAACCCATCAGTTCCGTTGTGTAGGCTTTGGTATGAAACTTTAGCTAGTTGGTCAATCGTTGTTGATTCCAGAGATGGTTTGTTTTTGTTTTTTCTCATCCAGTAGATAGTTAGAATAATTGACAATATGAGAAGAAAAACAACCACACTAACTGTCACTGTTATCAACCTAGACTTGTGGTGTTTTTGAAGTTTCTTACCTTTGAAAGGGCATGGTGGTAGATGCAGTTTGGAAATACCTCCACAGAGGTTATTATTTCCATTCACCACAAAGCCGCTTGCATTCTGAAACACACCTTCAGTTGGAACTTCACCATCCAACATGTTGAAGGATACATTGAAATATTCTAAGAAAGAAATGTTCTGCAAACCAGTAGGGATTGATCCTGATAAATTGTTTCGTGACAGATCTAAACGTTGAAGGCCTTTGAGTGATGCTAAAGAAGATGGTATGCTTCCCTGTAAAGAATTTCCTTGCAAATAGAGGTACTCTAATGTTATGCATTCTCCAATAGTTTCAGGAATGTGACCAGACAAAAGATTCTCAGACACATCTAGATGATTAACATTTTTCAGCTTTCCCACTTCTTTTGGTATATTGCCACTCAATGAGTTTTGTGACAATTTCAACAAGATTGACAAAGAGGAGAGATTAAAGATCTCTAAAGGTATGCTTCCTGTCAAATTGTTTTGTGAAAGACACAGATATTGTAACTTTTGACAATTTCGTATACTCGAAGGTATATTTCCTTCCAACATATTTCTTGTCATATCCAAAAAATACAATTGACTAAGGTTGCCAACAAAGTCTCCTATATGTCCTGACAACTGGTTTGCTCTTAACACTAACTTTTGCATGTTTTGAAACTTTCCAAAAGTTGATGGAATACTCCCACTGAAGCGATTATATCCCATCATCAATTGAGTCAAGCCAATCAGATTTCCCATTGTTGTAGGAATATCTCCTGATATCTTATTACTTGTAAGATACAGCTGATTGAGTTGGGTGGAGAAATTGGCTAAAGAATTTGGCAATTGACCTCCAAAATTATTGTAAGATATATCCAGCATTTGCAAACTACTACAATTTGTCAATGATTTAAGAAACTTCAAATCATTAGTTGAATTGTCACCTAGATTGTTTTGAGACAAACCTAGATAAAAAAGATCTTGTAGTTTTTCCAAATCTGGAACTTGTCCTGTGAATTGATTTGCAGCTATCTCAAGTAGTGAAAGGGTAGATGCATTTGAAATGGAAGGTGGGATTGTACCTGAGACTTGATTTAGAGCGATGTAAAATTGTTGGAGATTGGGGAGAGTGTGGAACATGTTGGATGGAAGAGATCCAGTAAACTGATTTGCTGTAGCTGAGATCACAGTCAGAGATGAGATGTTGTATAAGCAAGAAGGAAATGTACCAATCAAATTGTTGACTGGTACAAATATCTGTACCAGGTCTTTTAGGTGACACAATTCATGTGGAACTTCTCCCTCTAAGTTGTTAATACCCACTGAGAGACGATGTAGAGCAGAAAGATTCCCAAGAAACGATGGGATTCGTCCTGTTAACTTATTGCTCCCAACATTCAAATTTTGAAGCCTGTGAAGGTAGCTAATTTCTGTTGGTATTCTTCCAATCAGATTGTTCCCAAATAAGTATAGGACTTTGAGATTAGTGCAATATGTCAAGTTTGTAGGAATTTCTCCTACCAATGAGTTGTTTCCCACAGAGAGTTCCTCCATTTGTGACAATTTTCCCAGTTCTTGTGGGATGTCTCCGTACAGATTGTTGTTGTCAAGGTAGAAGATTGTCATGTAAGAGAGATTTCCTAGGTGAGGAGATATGGATCCCTTCAACTTGTACCCTGCCAAGTCTAACTTTGTAACTCTTTTGTGCATGGAATTGCATGTGATTCCATGCCAATTACAGAAGTGAGTAGAACTATTCCATGATAGCAGAACTTCATAAGGATCACTTGATATGGATTCTTTGAATTTGAGTAGTGCCAAATGATCAGTATGGTTGCCTGATGCAGAGACAAACATGTTTGTGCTAAGCAATAGCTTCAATGCAAAGAGAGAAATCAAGTGGTCAAATATATAACAGAATGCATGAATGATGAGAGAAAAATGCTTCATTTTGGTCAGGAATCAGAGGTTGCTAGATGGTTGTGTGTGAATCTACTCATTTCATTGATAGCTTAATAGAGTTTATGATTGAATGTGATCAATGAAGAAGCGCAAGTTGTTTGATCATGTCAATAACCAATTGGCAAAACTATCAAAAAGAACGCAGTTAGTCTTCAACATGGGACCTAGTTTATTATGGTATATGGACTTGATCATATGTTTAATGAATGAATGAAATGAAAAATCTATCGATTATAGTATATGGATTACATTATATGAGATTGAAATATATCTATGATTTAAAATATAAATGTATGGAAATTTTTAATATTTTAACTTATGTTATATTATGTTATTGTATTTTATGATATTTATGTGTTATAGGAAAACAAATTATATGGTATTGTATTAGGACAATTTCCACGATGATGAGCTGAGAATAAAATAAATAAATTATATCTATGTGTAGTATGATTACCTACGAAGAAAAAGGTTTTATTTTAAAAAAATTCAAAAAAAGTTTATATATATATATATATATATATATATATATATTATTATTATTATTAGTAGTAGTAAGGGATGTTAAATACTTTTATATATTTAGGTATATATTTTTTTAGTTATTATATTTAAAAATTATAAGTTTTCGTTACTATCTATGATGTATAAATACAATAAATGTATCGAATATGACATATATCTATATATTGATACATTTATTTTTAAAATATTAAAATGTGATATATGTAAGTATATTTAAAAATGTACAATAATTCTTAAAAATAAATTAAATATATGAATTTTATTAAAATTATATATATTAAAATTATTAATATAAAAAATTATAAATTATTATCATCATAAAATATTATTACATCTTAATAAAATTATCACGTAGGAAGACTTAGATTACAAGTTCATCCGAGAAAAGTTGGCAATGCTGGTCAACAATATTTCTCTTTCGATATTCTCTTTCGCAATTATTTCTCAGTAGTATTAGGAATTTCTTGCCGCACATTAATTGTCATTTGAATAATAAATTATACAATATTATTTTTATTTAATTAAATTTTAAGGTTATGATAAGATTGAGAATCTTTGAGTTTTTATTTAATTTTTGTAGTTTATTGAGTTTTCACAAAATTAAAACTTTTTAATTAAATACTTGCTTTTAGATATATTTATTAAATGTGACGTGATCGTTAAGTACATGATGTTGCTATTATCTTGTCTTACTATATTGTTTAGTTTCCATAGATAATTTTATCTGGTCTTAATTCTTTGTTTAGTTTTCACACTTAATTTTATAAATTTTTTTATGTTATTTCTTTTATTATGTTGTGTTATATATATATATATATATATATATATATATATGATATAATTTATATTTTTGAATAATAGGAGAGATTTGAAAGTAGATATTGTAAAGCTAGATTGGAGGTTTGTATCTTGTCAATATGAATCATCTCTCATAGACCCTACAAAGGAAGAGAGAATAAGGACTTTAAGTTGGCTTCTTGTTGTAGGTGGAAAGAAAAATGGTCGGATCTATGAAATTGGAGAGGTCATTCGTACTAAACATAGGGAGAAGCTCACATATCATGGAACTTCAATTCACTCTCATGATTCATAAGAGATTGTGCAATTAAAACAACAAGTTTTGAATTATAGAGAGGATAATGAATGGTTAAGTCAAAAATTACAACAACAACAACGGCAATTACAATAATTTTGTCCTCCATTTTCTTCCACCTCATGCACAAACTACATTTCAAAACCAACAATAGCAAGAGCAACAACACCAACTTGAGGAAGGTCAACATGTTCTTAAAGCTTAAAGCTTCATTTTAGATTATGAGTTGTCAACACTTGTATTTTTTTTTCTAGATTAAATGTTGTTACTTTTGATATGGATTTTGTATTGTTTATAACTTGAATTTGGATTAAGTGAAGTATTGATATCAAATTTTAGTATCAATTTGTGTTGGTAAAATTTTATGTTATTCAATTTAAATTTCATTGTAAATGATAAAGAACAAAAGAAAAATGGAAATAAAATAAAAAAATTCTTTTTAATTTGGAAAATACATTACTCACATATTTACATACGAAATAATCCGTAACTAATTCGTCCAGTATTATTTACATATTATTATGCATGTAACTCACACAACATCACCTAAAATTTTTTTTTTTTGCATTTAACTTACCTAGGATTATTTTGTATGTAATTTACATGTATGTATTAATGTAACATTACTTACGATTACGTAACTTACATATTGATTATTTTTTATGTAGTTTATCCCGCGTTACATATGGGATAATCCGTATATAATTTTGTATGAATTTCATTATCTGCGGATAATTTTGTATGTAATATTATTTACAAATCTTATTTCGTATGTAAATTTACTCAAGTTAGGTTAATCTCAAACTCAAACATAGTATGAGTATCTATATAAAAAAGTTAATAATTTGTAAAAAAAAACTACCATCAATGAATGTGAAATTATTCTATCAATCAAATAACAAAACACTTACTTCTAATGTTGAAATAAACAAAATCAATATTTTACCAAAAAAAAAACACTTTGTGAAGATTTAAGAAGTAAGAAAATTAAGCACAAAGATCAAGCCTTTTCGAACAACAAAAATGTTAATAATATGAAAAAAAGAAAAATTCGTTCTCTCCTTTTTACCTTCCACAATGAAAATTTGTGTTGTGTTCACATATGCAAATTTATTGTTACATGAGATGAAATGCAAGTAATTTGCATGTTTTGAGCATGACTATGAGCAATGATTTGCAGGATTGGGATAAGATGTTATCTTCGTTGAGGGGAAGGGATTTGGGGGTGATTATTGTAGATGGTGGGTGCTTCTATGAAATTACCCTACTCATGTGTTGTTTGTGGTCTACTAAGGGATGGAACTGATTCAACATGGGATAACTAATTCCTGCCTACGGGTTTTGTTCTCTACAAGTTCATGGGTTTGCCAGAGAGGGGAATGGGAAGGGTTTTCGTTCGTGCGAGAGGGAAATGGGAAGGGTTTTTCTATGAGAGGAGGAGTCCATGACTAGTTTTGGGATGTGTTGGAACCGATTACATGACTTGGGGAATCGATTCCAATGGTGGTTTGGAATTGGTTTGGAATTGATTCTTAAGGATTGGAGGAGTAGGTTTCAAATGATGCATAAAATTGTTTTTCACAACTTTAATATGTATTTGTGCATTTAATAAAGGTGACAATGTAAGTCGATTCGACTAGTTTGAACCTGTCCAACACGTGGGCTACAAAATGTTTCGTATTAAAATGTAGGCTAAAAATGTTGGTCCATCTCACGTTGGTTTTGGTTTGTGGGGTGACTGTTTCGAAAAGCATAAAAGTATGTTATAGAAATAAAACTTTTAAGTTGCTAGTTTTATGGTATAATCAAAGCAAAAGGGATCCATGCTACTAAAGTAAGTTTGAGTTAGATAAGGATTTTATACCCCTGGTTTGGTAAATCAATACACAGGCACTTCAGATGGACATAAGAAACTAGAGCCAACCAGGCGGTTGAATGGTTCAAAGCAACACATTAACCAGGATAAGAGAGAAGTCAAAGCTTATTAATAAGGAAGCAAATTCATATTGATAGGAAATTGTGAATTCAATAATTCACAGTATCTTACACTGCTAAGCCATTATTCAGATGTTAATTTCAAACGCCTTCTAGTATTTTAGTTTGTTTATCTCATTTGGTACAGTTTCGATCTCAGTTGAGAAACACGTTTGATTCGTAAAATAAACTTAAAAAATTTGATTTAAAGGACTAAATTCACACATTTCTAAATATGAGAAATTAAATTAGATCAAAATTTTCAAGAAAAACTAATTCCAATTTTTACTAAAAGTTAAGATACCAAAAATATATTTAATCCTACCAAATTAATAAAAAGAATAAAAGCATTAGAAATTAGGACATTTTACAACATTTACTAAATTAAATTATTATCTTACTTCACTATCCAACGCAGGAGTGGCAGTCAAACGTTAATTTGGATCAATTGAGAGAAGAGTGTCAGTAAGTGGTAGGCATGATGGAGGAAAATCCTTAAATGTTTCTGCAATACACCGAAGATGCGAGGAGAACAAAGAAAATGGGACTTAAGTTGCGAGAAGAACAGAGAAAATGGGACTTAAATGTCTCTACTAGCTCTGCACTTTTTATTATAGATCTACGATCAACCCCGTTTGAACAGTCTCACATTGTGATCCTTATTAATAATATTACATTTTAATCTAATAAAACATTTTTTTATTAACACATATATCAAATCATTCACACACTTTACTTTCAAATCTATAAACTTTCATTTCTAAATTCTTAAAAAAAAAACAACACAAACTTTTCTTACAAGTATACTCAAATCAATCTACCAGACTCCTCAAATCCATCTTTAAAATCAAATCTATAATTTTCAAAGTTGGTCCATTCTTGCAGGAAATTGTTTGCTTAATAGATCAGACTGAAAACAAAATAAACCGAAAGACAAAAATGCAAATAACAATATAACCAAGATTGTTTGTCACTGTGCCAACAAAATGTATTTAGATACACAGGACAAAATGGACAATACCAAAGGACAACAAAAAATAAATATTTAGAATATCCATAACAAAATAAATATAAATAATATTGAAATTTTCTAACATCTTTTTTTCCTCAATTTTATAGCAGATAATAAATAAGTAACTTTTTATATTCTAATCTTTGCGTTAATTATCAAATATTTCTAGTAGCTTCTTTTTTAAGAATATAACGAATTAAAATCGGTGGTATAAAATAGTTGCAATATTTATAAATTACATCTTAATAAAATTATCACGTAGGAAAACTTGACTGCAATCCATCATAGAAAAGTTGGCAATGCTGGTCAACAATATTTCTCTTTCGCAATTACTTCTAAGTTGTTCGGAATTTCTTGCCGCACATTAATTGTCATTTAGAAAATAAATTATACAATATTTTTTTATATTCTAATAACATTTAAAAAATAATATAGAAAATAGATACATAAAAAATATTATAGGGCAGGGATTTTTTTTATCCACCTTTTTTTTTTCAAATCTATCCTTTAAATTAAAGTTTTTTTAATTAAAATAATTATTTTATCAATTTTATCATTTCTTTGAATCTAACCTTTTTATTTCAAGTTTACCATTCTTTTAAGCTTAACTATTTTTTAATTATAATCTTATATATAAAGTAAATAAAAACGATTTACATTAAAGTTATCAAAATTATTTATATTTAATTTTATAATTATAATAATAATAACAATAACAATAATTTTATTATTTTTTATTATAAAAAAAGTGAATACACGTACGCATAGGACATGTGTTTTGTAACGTCCCATTTAATTTATAAACGCAATTAAAGGAAACGCCACACATAAGATAGCATACTAACGCAGTCCTGGGGTTCTTGACACCACCCCTATAAAACTAGGCACACCACGATGCCAAAAAGTAAAATAGCTGAATACGAATACAACTTAGAGTGTAGCGTAGAAATACAGAAAGAGATACGTGGGCCATAGCCCTAAATAAAACACCAGGAAGACTCCAGCCCAGATGACTAAGCAGCGGGATCACCATTCGCTTGACGACCATGAGAACCTCGCCCATCTGCTCCCATCAACCAAGTTGATGATCATCGCAATGAAAAACAGCCACATACAATACAACCATGTAACGAAACGGGTAAGCTAGAGCCAATCAACATATTCAACATGCAATCAAATATATTTTCATCACCTCATCCACTTAGCAACCAAACATCTTATGACTCTTCATTCAATACACTACGACTCGACTCGACTCATCCGGATACGTATAACTTGGTCGGATTCAGCGGATGCTTGCACTTGTGGTGGATACCCCTGCTCGACCCTGAGCTGCTCGATCCTGAGCTATGTGTTACCAGTGTTACGATGAATCAAAATCTCTCCCACCACACGGTTAGCCCTTAATGAGTTTCAGGCCTCCTGCTACTCCCACCACAAGAGTCAGTCCACTCTAAGTGAGACTAACTGACTCCTCGGAGCGTCAGGATGCAACCTTACCTTGAATCCTTACCTAGCTATACAGATGGGGCACCACCATGAACACCCACTAGTAGGGGCCATGGAATTACGTCCCGACCACTGAAGCGCAACCCCGAAGGTCTCACCTAGAGACCCAAGGAATTACACGCTGACACGGACCAACGTTCATAAATCAGCAATAAGAGAATATTAAATCATATTTTACAATCCCATTTTAATTCTTGAAATTGATTCCTCACATGCATCACATCGCAAATCCATGCCTCTGATCATCACCGCCCCAATGAATCTAGGGTCTCATGTCGTATTAATCACGTGTTCCTTAGTTCCAGACCATTCATTTATTTCTCATGCCAAGACCATACCCAACCTGTCATACGTCGTTCATAATTCATGCCAAACATACAAAATACTCTTTATATATATGTCAATCATCACACAATCATACTCAACCAAAACAGATCACTCGGGAAAGATCAAACATCCAAAACACAGCACAGTCTCGCCCAGCATCTCGCTCAGGCTGAGGGGTCTCGCTCAGGCGAGACATGCTCGCTCAGGCGAGCCTCCCCCTCGCCTAGGCGAGAGTGCCAAAAAAAAAGGGCATGGGCAACACGGGATCTCGCTTAAGCGAGATCCCTCTCGCTTGGGCGAGTTGCCTGCCCGCTCAAAAGTTGAGCGAGTCGCCTGGGCGACGTTTCGCGCAAAAACTTAGGCGAGCTCCCTGTTTCATCTCGCCTAGGCGAGATGAACTCGCTTGGGCGAGATTAACAGGTCTCGCCACTGTTCTTCGCTGTACAGCCATGTTCTTCATCCAAGCTACTCATGCAAAGCACTCTAACATACCAGAACGAAATATCACACCATAAAATCAGCAACCAACTCGTACACGGTTCAAAATAATGACTCGAAACTAAAACCCTAACTTCCCGTACCTGGAAAAGCTTAGCGAAGACCTCTACTACGTGGCCACGAGCACGGCAGCTCCAAGGATGCGCTACAGGGCTGCGGTGAGAGTGGAACAGAACCAAACAGGTGGGTTAGCCAGGGCTCTTACAACAGATCACGAAAGATACAAAAGGAAACTAGGACGAACTCGAAAGTCACTTACATGGAGTAGAGAATAGCTTCGAGCTAGCTTGAAGATGGCACAACCTAACCCTAGCAGAGCTTTTCGTGAGAGGGAGAAAGGGTTGACGGCTGGTTTTCTGAAAGAGTGAGTGTGAGATGGGATTAGGGCAACATAACAGGGTTATATACATTGGGCCAACCCTTAGGCCCACTTGCAAGGGCAGCCCACAACTTCTAGGGCAGAAAAGAAATGGGGCCTTACATTCTCCCCAACAACAAAAATTTTTGACCTCGAAAATAAAGACTCACTAGGTAAACAGATGTGGATGTGATTTTCTCATGTCCTCCTCTAACTCCCAAGTCGAGTCACCCGTCCTCCGATCCCAGATGACTTTGACAAGACTGACGGTCTTTCCACGACGTTCCTCAACCTTGCTATCCTCAAGAGCTATGGGTGGTACTTCCACTGTGAGATCTTCCCTGATCTGTATATCTTCGGCTTCTAGCACATGAGCGGGGTCGAACACGTACTTCCTCAGCTGTGACACATGAAACACTGGATGAAGATTCGCCAACTGCGGGGGTAAGGCTATCTCATAAGCCACTGGTCCAATCCTCCTCGTGATCTGATACGGGCCAAGGAATTTAGGCGAAAGCTTCCTTGAGCGGAGAGCCCTTCCCACTCCCGTGGTTCGGGTCACCCTCAAGAATACATGGTCTCCCGCCGCAAACTCCAAAGGTCTCCTCCTACGATCAGCATAGGCCTTCTGCCTACTCTGAGAAGCCAGCATCCTATCTCTCACCATCCTCACCTTCTCGGTGGTCTGCTCTAATAACTCTGGCCCAACTAATACTGCTTCCCCATCCTGATACCAGCAAAGAGGAGTCCTACACCTCCTGCCATAAAGAGCCTCGTATGGTGTCATGCCAATGCTCGCATGAAAACTGTTGTTGTAGGTAAACTCTATCAAAGGCAATACTTCATCCCAAGCTCCCAGATGATCCAATATGCAAGTCCTCAACAAATCCTCTAATGACTGGATCGTTCTCTCAGACTGACCATCGGTCTGAGGGTGATAAGCTGAACTCATGGTGAGCTTGCTACCCATAGCACTCTGCAGCGTCTGCCAAAACCGAGATGTGAACCGTGAGTCTCTGTCGGAAACTATGCTCGAGGGGACCCCATGAAGTCTTACTATCTCCTTAATGTACAACTGGGCCAGCTTGGCCATAGACATCCTCAAGTTCATCGCCAAAAAGTGAGCACTCTTGGTCAACCGATCTACTATCACCCAGATAGTGTCATGTCCCCTAAACGTCCGTGGAAGATGAGTCACGAAGTCCATGGAGATGCTGTCCCATTTCCACACCGGTACCTCTAGCGACTGTAGAACTCCCCCGGGTCTCTGGTGTTCCACCTTCGCCTTCTGACATGTTAAACAAGCTGATACAAACTGAGCCACATCTTTCTTCATTCCCTGCCACCAGAAAGTTTCCTTGAGGTCCTGGTACATCTTAGTCATGCCAGGATGCAAGCTAAGACGACTCTTGTGTCCCTCCTCAAGGATCAACTTTCTCACTTCAGCGTCATCTGGTATACATACTCTACCTCGAAACCTCAGTATGCCATCATCACCCACAACAAAATCCCTAGCCTCATCTGACCCAATCTGTTCTCTAACCCTATTCAGACTGGCATCCAATAACTGCCTCCCTCTGATTGAGCCCAAGAAGTCACTAGATATAGCAAGGGTACTACACCTAATGGACTCGGATCCCAACTCCACATGTATCCTCATGTCTCTGAATTTCTCTAGCAGTTCTACCTCTTTTATCATGAGGTGTGCCGTATGTACCGTCTTCCTGCTCAGAGCAGCTGCCACAACATTTGCCTTCCCCGGGTGATATAGAAGTTCAAAGTCATAGTCCTTCAGGAATTCCATCCACCTCCTCTGCCTCATGTTCAGCTCCTTCTGGTCAAACAAGTACTTGAGGCTCTTATGATCGCTGAACACTCGGAACTGGGCACCATAAAGATAGTGCCTCCAGATCTTCAAGGCAAAAACTATAGCCGCCAATTCCAAGTCATGAGTGGGATAGTTACGCTCATGTATCTTAAGCTGTCTCGAAGCATATGCCACCGCCTTCTTTTCTTGCATCAAAACACAACCAAGTCCAAGATGAGACGCGTCGCAGTAGACTTCAAACGGTTTCCCCACATCTGGAATTACCAATATAGGAGCACTCGTTAATCTCCTCTTTAGCTCTTGAAAGCTCTCCTCACACTTGTCCGTCCAAGTGAAGGGTTGGTCCTTTCGAGTAAGCAAAGTCAGAGGCGCCACTATCTTGGAGAATCCCTCTATGAATCTCCTATAGTAGCCTGCTAACCCCACAAAGCTCCTGATCTCTGTGGCCGACTTAGGACTTTCCCACTTAACCACTGCCTCGACCTTTGCCGGGTCCACTGTAATTCCCTGGGCGGATATCACATGCCCCAAAAACTGAACCTCATCCATCCAGAACTCGAACTTGGACAGCTTGGCATACAGCTGCTTCTCCCTCAAAACACCAAGCACCAACCTAAGGTGTTCTGCATGTTCCTCCTGCGTCTTGGAGTAGATAAGGATGTCGTCTATGAAGACCACGACAAATTTATCTAAGAAGGGTCGGAAGATCCTGTTCATGTAGTCCATGAACACCGCTGGGGCGTTGGTCACACCAAAAGGCATAACCACATACTCGTAGTGGCCATACCTGGATCTGAAGGCTGTCTTCTGTACATCATCAGCCTTTACCAAAATCTGGTGGTAACCTGATCGCAGATCTATCTTCGAGAACACTGATGACCCATGTAACTGATCCATCAAGTCGTCAATCCTCGGGAGCGGATACTTGTTCTTGATAGTCATCTTGTTCAGTTGCCTGTAATCCACACACAGACGTGAACTCCCGTCCTTCTTCTTCACCAACAACACTGGTGCTCCCCAAGGCGAAGTGTTGGGTCGTATGAACTGTTTCTCCATCAGATCTTCTATCTGTTTCTTGAGCTCTACCAACTCTGCTGGAGCCATACGATACGGAGCCATCGATACCGGACCTGTGTCTGGGACTAGATCGATGGAGAACTCCACTTCTCTACTGGGAGGCAATCCCGGTACCTCCTCCGGAAACACATCCACAAAATCCTGAACAACTGGTATCACAGACGTTGTCTCTCCCCTCTGCACCTCCATATGCGTGAAGATCATGTAACACTGCGCACCGTCCTGTAGTTCCCTCATGACACCCTGGGAAGACATCAACTCAGGCCCCTCTGAGTCGGGAAACAACAGCTTCTTCTCCCGACAATCTATCAGAATGCGATTGGCAGAGAGCCAATCCATCCCCAAGATCACCTCCAACTCCTGTAGAGGTAGGCAGATTAAGTTCACCCTGTATCTGCGTCCCTCTACCTCCACTGGAAGCCTAGCACACAAGGACGACGTCCTGACCAAACCCGACGCCGGAGTAGACA
>Ga0214543_1003825_pt1 | contig 28966 bp, 19 predicted proteins | sample CNSS2metaG_FD_160094 | JGI IMG/M metagenome (GOLD analysis project Ga0214543, IMG submission 160094) | Root nodule microbial communities from cowpea collected in UCLA plant growth center, Los Angeles, California, USA - CNSS2 | ecosystem: Host-associated > Plants > Roots > Nodule | place: USA... | reverse complement strand
AAAGGAGACAAGGTACATGTCTACTTTTGCTTTTGCTTTATGCTTTTTGCTTTCCTCTCTCTTCCACTTCATCCAAGTGCTCCAATCACCAAGTGCCACCTAGCCATGTTCTACTTTCTCTTAATTACCTACAAAACAAGACAAACAAGGATTAGCATGTTGGTTTAAGTTAATCTAATCTTGGTCAAAGGTCAACTTTGGATCAAAGTCAACAAGTCAACCAAAATAAGTCAACTAGAAACAAACTTAGGGAATTCAAACTAAAGTAATGCAAAACAAAGATAAAGGTGATGGAATAGAAAACTCCCCTCTAGACATGCTTCTAGTGATCCTTCTTGAGGGAGCTTCTAAAGAGGTGGTCACCCCTTTATCTTTACTTTTGGTATAACTAAGTATTATTTTGACAAGTCACTCCCGTCTTATACAAACATAAGGTTTTAGTAATCAACAAATAATGATTTTAGCTCACTAGAGAAGGTAGCATCTTTTGAGGTGTAAAAGAATTTGACTATCTAAACTAGTTTGCTAATATTAACACAATTATCTTCTTACAAAGGCTTTTAAGGCACATAAAAATTTTAATAGAAATTGCTACTTGTGAAATGATTGCTTCGGTTCTTCTTGTCTTATGCTTAAAGAGTCTGTATATAGGCTTCAGAAGATACGACCGATGTAAACCCTTGTCTGTTGTTGAGTAGCTTTTTGGTCACTTAATCATCTTTTTGTTCTTCTTCTCACTATTCTCTATTGATCTTTGACGTAGAGAAGCATTGAATGTGTTTCATGTAACATTAATTACTCTTATCTTCTTCATGGATCTTCTTTGATAGTTAATTATATTTATCTTCGTAGGTTGTATAGCTTTTTACTTCTTTGATTTATAAAAGTGTATGTCGTACTAAAGAAATAACTTGACTAGAGTTGAAATGTGTTTGACATTTTAGGTTTAACACGAATTTTAAGAGATATTTGAATTGTTCTTTGGACCTGAGCACGAATCTCTTCATAATAGATGATAAAGACATTCTCTGCATCCTTAGACTTGACCTTTTAGAACATTTTCATGAATTGTTAGCTTGAAGTCTTTGTCTATACTTATTATCTGATTGATCTTCAATTACCTTTTTAGAGAAAATGGAAATTGGCATAGTACTTTATCATCTATTAGACAAAGCACAAGCACTCTTAATCTAATCAATGTTGGCTAAACACAACTACTTAATACTTTTTCTTGGCCTCTTATGTTTAAGCTCACATTCAAAGCATCTATGTTTTGCATATTTTTTTCTAACACTTTTAGTAGTAATAAATTAAGTTCAATGTACATATTTGCTTTAATTTTGTATTTCTGATTCATCTAACCTTGATCATTATTTGGGCCATAAATATTTTTGTAGATATTAATTATGGCTAATTCTAGTTCCATTTTATGCTAAATCTACATGGCTTCAAATTAGAAAAATGGTTTATTGGATTTAGTGTTCTACACTATTTTTGTATGTTTTCTTGAAGTTGATGCAAATTTACCAAAATTTTGTAGAGAACCCATGGGAGTTAGATTTTCTTTGTATTAGATTAAATTTTTGTAATTGGTCTTACGGACCTAATTAAAGCCCACATGTGGGACCATGTTTACTTCATAGTTTGGAGAATATATAACTTAAATGTGTCTTACACTTGTAAACATAAATCATTTGCTAAAGTTTTAGTTTTAGGAATTCTCTCTTCATCTACCTTTTTTTATCTTTTCTATCAATTTTAGTTTTGACTTTTCCTCTTCATTCTATATTCTTCATTAATGAAGAACTAATTCTTTAGGATCAACTGAATTTTGCATCGATCATTAAATTCTTTGAGTTTTTTATTCTTTTCTATAATTGTGATTTAACACTTTGTGGCTATAATTTCTACTTCTGATTTTAGATTTCCAATTAAGAATCGATTGATGACCTAAATAAAAATGGATCGAAAAATCACCAAACTATTTAAATTGGATCCATTAAAGCCTAATTTCAATAGCTAGGCCAAAAGCTCCATCTAGCATGATCCACACTTTGCACACTTAGCATGTAGTTCAAATGAGGAAGGTGTGACTTGCCACATGGATAGTGATCCACAAATCATGGGAAAGACATTAGCAACATATGCTGAAATTTGCATGAATTCCTCCATTTTTCTTGGTCGAGTTTGGAACCTTCTTCTCTTATAAAGGAGGGCCTCCCCCTTTGTAGAAAGGACTATTGAGTTTAGTAAATTATTATTGAGATCAATCCAGAAAACTTTCCTTGAGAGTCACCTTGGTTAGAGTTTCCTTTAAGATCTCCTCTAGCCACCCTTCCTCTAGGATTGACCTCACTTTCCTTGGCATTTTTCACCACCAAATCTCTTCACCACACTGAGCCTAATCATCCTTCAAACTTGTATCCACACTGTACATCAAATAAAGCTTTCATTATCCTTCCAATCATGGATATGGAGCTTCTTTAAGTGGTATCAAGAACCAACTCAAGCCATGTTCCTCTTAGTTTGAGCTAAGTTTTCAATTCTTTCTTTCTATTTTCTGTGTTGTTCGTTGTATTCCTTTATCGTCTTGTTGTTTTCTATCGTTTACATTGCTCTTACATGTTGAATGTTGATTCATCTTGTTGTTCTTCATTAATTAATCAGTATAAATTAAGTAGGATTCAATTACATGTTCATCAGTGACTGCTTTTTAGTTTTTCAATGCGTCTTTATCATTTTTATTCAATGAATCTACAATAGTTTGTATTTGATTTTGAGCATCTAATTCATGTTGTCCAAGTCATGTGCATCCTTATACGTCATAATTTCTTGGTTTAACCGGTCCAAAGTTTGAATACAAGGTGTTTGATTAAATTCTGTAAAATTTGTCAAATTAGAGAAATGAAATTGATTGAATCATGAGATCAAGATAGATAAGAATTGTTTAGTCTTAATGCTATCCATTTTCACCAAATTGGTAGTCCTTTGAATTTTTTAATTTTTTCTTTTGTGTTCATACTTGATAGTAGATCAATATCTAGTTCATAGAGTTAGATTTTCCTATATGAGTTAAAATTTCCACTGTTTTCAAAATTTGAATATTGTTTCGTCCTTGTGTTTGATTTCTCACAATTTTTTGAAAGTTAAAATTAATGATTTGATTTCAGGATATGTTTGATAAATGAGTTGAGAAAAATATGCAAAAACAAATAAAGAAAAATGCAAAAAAAAATGTAAATGTTTGATTCATGTGTGTGCAACTCTCGGGTTTCAGAAAATCCTAATTGTCTTCTTTAGCCATTTGTGATCATAACCTGTTCTTAATCACTCAAAATTTGTAGCCTTAAAACGTTATTCATTCTTTCTTGTTGAGTCTTTAATTTGTTGTGCTATTTTACTCAATTCTAGTGTTATTCCTTAAGCTTCCTTTTGAGTGCCAACTTATTTCATTGCCTTTAATTTTCTTGCTTGTCAATTTTTGGCTAATCCATCGGAGTTGTCTCCAAAATTAAATCCTTCCTTAAGTTTAGCAACTATTGGGTTAGTTTTTCTTGCTTTATTCCTTGGTACTCCTTTGATTTGTGTTGAATTGTGGTGTAGGAAAAGGTGCACTTCTCAAAGAGGACTTGTTAAGAGGTAACATCTCAGGGGGTGGAGATTCAAGAGAAGCTTCAAGATGAAGGGAAATTCTCAAGGAGTCTTTAAACATCATTTGCTAAGAGAGAGTAGATAGTAGAAACATAAAGCAAGGAAGAAAGATTGGTCTTGGGTTTTGGCCATATTTGGCTTGTAAAATTGTTTTCAAAGTACTTTCCCTTTGTAAAGGCCTCTAGTCAATTATCTTGGAAGAGCCTTTGGTGTTCTTCCCTCTTTTTGACTTTTGTGACTTGCTTTTAATATATTTGGTGTAGCCGGTAAGTGTGTCTTGTTAGCCAAAGCTCTAAGCCTCACCTTAAGATTCGACTAGATTGTTTATACATTACAGTTTTAGTTGGCTTGACTAAGATATCAAAGCCTAAAGCCTTGCCAAATAGGAGTCTATTTTCTTGAGTTATATCTTCTATGTTTAGGAAAACATCTTCATATGAAAGTTAGTGAAGTAAGTAGTTAGGTAAACTCTAGCTTGGTAAGACTTGGTACTTAAGAAGTCCTAGTGACTCACCGCTCTTATGTAGGAGTGAAGTTGTGAACTCTCTTAAAGCTTTCGTTCTAAGAAAACTCTTGAAATTAAAAGATGTCTAGACTACCTTCAATCCATAATGCAAGTGAATCTGACGCATTATGATCCTACTTTGAAAAAAATTGCTTAAGAGCTCAGAACAATTAATCTATGGAAAGGAAGAGAGTCTAACCAAAGGAGGCTAGATAATGTTAATATGGAACTTCAAATTAGCCTTTTAGTTGAAGAAGTTAAAAATTTGAAAAAGGAAAAATCTCAAGGAAGTCGTCTTGAAGATAATAGGACAAATGATTTGATGATTAAAGATTTGATGACGTTATTGCATAATGAAATGATGAAGATAGTGCATAATGACGTGTTGTTGTTATGATCAATTGATGAAGATATGAAGACTTAAAGATATGTGTGTTAATCAAGCTTGGAATGTATGCTTAATATGTCTATCACATCAAGATCTCAAAACTTGAAGATTGAAGCTCAAAGGGAAGAGAAGTTGACCTTATATAGAAGTCTAGGGTTTGTGTGTAGTCTTTTAAATTGTTAAATGGGTTTTTAACATATTAGTTAACTAGCTGCTATGGTCTGAAGGTTACATATTCAATCAACTTAAATAACTTTCAATCGACTAATTTCACTTAAGTCAAGTGAAATCAAATGATTGAATGGAAAAATGAACCTGTTGAATATGCTAACAAATAGGCTATAAAATCTAGTTTTTCAAAGAAAGTTGTAACAATTGACATTTTTAGCGCGACATCAATATAAACTTTTGAAAAATTCTCTCTCTATGGACGATACAGATCTTCATCTATTCGTGAAGAAATCTCTTATTTCTTGTAGAATTTTTTCTTGGTTTATAGATTGGAGAAAAAGGTTTGGTTGGCTAGGAAAAGCCATCATCCAAGTTTGGTCTTTCTCAAGTTTCTGGGTGTTTCCTAGTGGGTTTCCATGTCTGCAAGGGGGAGTCTTGCCATGCTTTGTTGAGATTCTTGTGGGACTCAATTAAAGGTGTTTTCACGAGTTTAAAAGGAAGTAGAGTTTTTGAAAAGGCCAATTCAAACCCCCATGCTTGGCTAATTACTTCCTTCATTACTTATAGAGGAGTCACCCTTTGAACAAGAAAGAGAAATAGAATTATAAGAGTATTATCAATAACCTTCTGCCATCAGGAGGCAAAGAAAAACACACATCCCTCCAAAAGTTAAGGTTGGCTTACCATACTTCTATTGCAAAGATAATGTGGAAGTAAATATTTGCTTGCCACAAAGTTAGTGAAGAAAGAAAAGGTTCCCTAACAACCCTTAGTTTTCAAGGGTATGTTATGTGTTGTTGGAATTCCTTAGTCCAAGATAGACTTGACCACAATAATTCAGCCATGGAGTATTGGTACGATTTGAAATATGATCATAGGAGGAGACACATCCCCTCCTATTACAATAGAGAACTCATGAACAAACTCCAAAGACTTCAACAAAAGTCTATGACTATGGAGGAATATAGATAGAAATTTGAGTTGTTCATCATAAGGGCAAGCATTATAAGATTCAAGAACAATAATTATATTTTTAAGATTGGTAATTAAACATGAGGAGTATTATTTGAAGTGTAGATTAATATTAACTTTTTTTATGGAGAAAATAATAGAAAGGTTAGTCAGAATATTGGTTAATGCAATCCAAATCAGTTAACGTTGATAATTGGGTGAGATAGAAGGTTTTTGCTAAGTTAAATTTTGGAGTGGTGAGGTAACTTATGTTTGAGAGCGAGTAATTGGAAAAGATTTTCTAAACCAAAGAATAGAAGAAGGAGAGTTTCTTTGGAGCAATTTAGTTGAGAAGAAGAAAACTCTTATTTTAGGAATTCCAAGTTAGGGGATCTAACCTTTGTTACTCATGTGTTTCTAAATGGTTGTTCCAAACTTGTGTCGATAACTCAATGGTTGTGCATAAATTCTTCTTCTAAATGGTGGTATTAGTGGTTCGATATGTGTCTTTCAAAAATTGGAAAGCAATTTTCGTTTTTTTGGTGCTGCCATTGTAGTATCATATGATGTTTCATATAGGTCATGAAAATTGTTGTTATTTTGTGAAAGCATGATGTATATGAACGTTCTTGTGAATGCACTGCTTCCTCAAGCTTTAATTGAACTGGGTTTTTTTTTCTCTAGCTTTGTAAATTTTCCATCATCTTGCAATGTAAAGTGCTCCTTACTTAGAACTTCAAAAACTACATATGCGTATTCAAATTAAAGTTATTGAAGTCTCGTTTCCAACCTAAAAAGAATCAAATTATTTGGATATTTATGGAAAAAGTAATAAATAAAAGAGTAAGTAGAAACTAGAGTGGTAAGTTGTTGTGGATGCTGGAATTATTCTGAATTTCCAATATGAATTGCAAACAGCCTACGACTCCAAAAAAATGTATTAGTTGTCAAATTAAGGACATTGAAGTGTAGTATAGAACCCAAAAAGAATAAACGCAATTGGACATCAATAGAAAACATTATGAGTACGACCGAACATATGATTGAGTGTGACACTGACACTATTTTGCAAATCTTTTTGGAATTTTTCAAATTAGACTTCGAATTCTATAGACTCCAAAATTATGTTTTAGTAATTGCATTAAAGATAATTGAGTTTAGAATCTACGAACAAATGATTTGGAGATTTTTTTTGATAAAGTTATAAGCACAATAGTAAGAAAAGGTCAGGCTACCAAAATGCAATTTTAACTAGCTTTCATTTTATGACATTGCTTGTAGTTTTCATTCTAAGACCTTGCTTGTAAAATTGAGTTTTGATTGTATAATTTGATGTTATGTAATGTGGATTTTGTGTATTTGGTTTTGGAATATGAGATTGAGTCAGTGCATGTAAGGTTTTAGATGTATGTCTTAATATTTTTGTTTCTGTATTATTTGGTAAGAATTTAGGTTGTTGTTTTTTCTATTAATTGGTGTTGAATTATGGTTGTTGTTTCCTATTTAATTGTGCGCATAATATTTTATGCGTTATGTTTTAAATTTTTGAAGTGCAAAGAAATCGTGTTTGGATTATGTTATGATGATGATTGTATGATGTCAATGTATTGACATACATGTGATGATGAGGCCTTGAGGTGCCTATGTGATTGTTGATCATGAATGCGAATAATCGTGTGATTATTGATTGATGTATTATCATGATGAGAGAATGTTATACCTGGATGCAAATGTAATGAAAGGTAACTATGTGTAGTTGTACTAGAGCTGCAGGCCTAAAAAAATCGAAGAATTACAGACGAATATGCACAAAAAACTGAATTGTGTGAATAGAAAACTAAACATTGCTATTGTAAAAGTTACAAATGCTTATAAACACCTTAATATTCTTGCAGAATTTATAGCTGGACAATTAAAGAATAGAGTTTCATTTCGTAAAGCAATCAAAAAAGCTATTGAATTAACTGAACAAGCAGGTACAAAAGGAGTTCAAGTATAGATTGCAGGACGTATTGATGGAAAAGAAATTGCACGTGTCGAATGGATCAGAGAAGGTAGGGTTCCTCTACAAATCATTCGAGCTAAAATTGAATATTGTTGTTATACAGTTCGAACTATTTATGGAGATTGCCTATCTCATCGAGCTCCTGATATGAGTAATGGGAAGTCGTATACTTCGTCAGGGTTGTCGATAAGAGTAATGGGAGATTATGTACCTTACAAGGGCTCTTGATATGACTAATGGGAAGTTTTATACTTTGTTAGGGGCTCACTATGAGAGTAATGGGAAGTGGCAACCTTTGGTATGTTGCATATGAAAATTACAAATTGATTCTTGATACTAAGTTTACCGGTAATTGTATCATTTGTCGCAGTAACATGTTTGTGTGGATTGTATAGAGTACCAAGTGTACTTGTATAACATTGTGAGGCAATGATTATGTAAGGATTTTTTGATGTTATGATTTTTACCTTGATGATTTTATGTGGATTAGGTGAGAACATGTTTGGTTAATTGGTGTTATTTGTGATTGATGTTAACTCATCATTTCCCTTGTTTGTGTTGGTGTAATGATCGTAGAACGCATGTGTTATATGAGAGCAAATGATGATGAAGATGTGACTGGAGATGCATAACTATGAGGAGCTCGTGGGAAAGCTTTAGGGAGATTTATGAAAAGCATATGGAAATGTTTTCTTTTGAAAATATGTAATAGTTTGATTATTTTGAGTTTTGAACTTGGAAGGAATTGCATTATGTTTTCTTTTGATCACTTAAACTGATTTAGTTTATTTTAATGATTTTTTATTTTGGAGAATAAAACTTGTTTCAAATAAGATTTTGGCAAGTGGTTTTGGGGATAAAATCTTTATGAAGTTTCCTATTTAATAGGATGATATCAGAGTTTTATATTTTGAAATTTTGGTGATTATAAAATTATACGTGGTATCAAAGTCAGCTTTTGAAAATTGTTGGGCTATGGGGAGTGAGCTTGTTACATTTCTATGTTGTGCATCCTCTATAGAGTCTCTTGGTGTAGAATCTTTATATGTGAATGTTTTGGAATTTAACTATATTTTTTTATGCGAAATTCTTAAGTAGTTTTTATTTGGGTTAAATTATGTAGTTGTGTTTTATTTAGATAAAGTTAAAATGAGTTCTTATAGTGTTTTATTTATATGGGTGTTATTGGCACAAAACTAAAATGGTTGTAGTATTTGTGGATTACTATTTTTTTTTAAATTGTGGCAGTTTTTTATATTATATGTACTTTATAAAAGGTCAAACATTATAAAATAATAAGTGCAGCAGAACATATCAAATGTAAAGTCCACTTCTGTTTAAAATCTTGTGGGCTTGGTTTAGTTAAAGGGCCCTAGGCCAGCCCACATGTTCTCCTAGGACCCCTTCTAGACTACTCCCTAACTCTCATTCTATCTCTTCACCTAACAACAACTCACTCACCTTTTTCCCCTTTGATAAAAGTTCTACTAGGTCTTAACCTACTTCCTCCTCCGAGCTTACTGAATGCTCCCCCTCTGTGTAACTAGAACTAAAACCCAAATCCTTTTTGTTTCTCATTTTGTTCTAAAGCTTTGGTTCCCACTTTGCCAAGGTAAGGAAAGTTAGGGATTTGCACGTTTTTAAAATAAAATGCTTATCTTTGGTTCTGTTTCGCGTTTTAATGCTTGGATGATGCTTGTGATTGTGTGAAAATATATATTGTTTGTATGGATTGTTGGATTTGTGTTGTTGCATGTAGGAGCAGGAGAGAAACTATTAATCTCGCATAGACAAGAATCCTCTAGCCTAAGTGAGAGTAGCGGAGAACTCTCATTTGCCTCTACGCAAGTTGTCGTTCAAGTGGGAATTCTTGCCCAAGCGAGAGTAGTCTCGCCTACGCGAGAAGGTCTAGCTTAAGTGAGAACTTGCAGTGATGCATTGTACCCTCTGTTTGAGTTCTCACCCAGGCGAGGAGAGTTTAGCTTAAGCGAGGGGACCCTTTCGCTTGAGCGAGACCTCTTAGCTCGAATGAGAATGAGGCAAATTGGTCTCAAAATCTTTGATTTCACTTGTGGTTGATTGAATTACTCTTAGAAGCATGAACCTATGACAATGCATGTATAATGAGATATGTTATACAGAATTTTGCCATGATTGGTATGAAATGATAATGGATGTGTGAGAATATGTATATGGTATGAGCTTGACGTAATTCCATGATGTTAGTTTTGAAATAGTTGAAATGCCAAGAAGGGGAGGGGTTGAATTGGCTAGTTAACAATTTAGGCTATCTTTGCAAGCTAAAAACCACCTTTAATTGAATCAATTAAATCACCAAGTTTGGATGCAAATAGTACTGAACTGTACACTTTCAATCAGTCAAAAATAGAGTTAATCGATTGATTTTACTAAATAGATTTTGTTCTGGTATAATCAACCGATTGAAATAGAAAACAGTCGACTAAAATACTGGGAAAAATGCAGAAATGCATATTCGATTTTTAAACCAAGAACAATGCACAAGATTGATCAAGACGTGTTCTAAATGATTATTCAAACATGCTCAATGTTGCAGATGCCATGGAAACATGCAAGAACATGAAAAATATGATTAAAACACAAGTTCTTGAAACTTTAAAATGAATATGCAAGAGAGAAAGGTTATACTGGTTCACTCAAACCTGAGCTACATCCAGTTTGTCAAGACAACTTGAGCTTGACTTTGCACTATTTCAAAAGATTTACAAAGTATCCACCCTTACACTTTCGAAATATGCAAAAACACCACAAAAGACTCTTGAATCACACAAGAGACACACCAGCACAGCAAGAACCCTCTTGCAGATCTGGAAAACCACCAGGCATAAACACAAAGCTTAAGAAAGATCAAACCTCAGTGATAGCACAACCCAACCTACCACAAACCACTTTCTCCAAGCTTCAAATCAAGCCAAAAGCTCCAAGAATTGATCCAAAATCAATCTTCAACTGCTGCAAACTGTATGATCACGAAGGAGAGAGGTTCCCCAAGTTTCCAGAACAAATTCGCGCTAAAAAATGATCAACTGACCACCTAGTATGAATGGACGGAGAAGGGTGAGGGGTTGGGGTGCATTGGGCTGTAGTAACCTGACAGCCTCTAGGGCCCGAGGAGGGGTAGCCAGGGATGTTACAGTTCAACACTCCAATTGAATCTTCTAGCTCATCCTCTACATCAATTCCAAAGTATTCTATGAATTTGGACACCAAAACCACATATGGCAGCCTAAAATCCGTGAGCCTCTTGGCCTTGAGCATGTGATCACGAAACAAATAGATCCAATCCACTTGAATGTTGTGTTGTATGCAGTACATGAGAATCAAATCTCTCTCATTTCAATGTTGAATTGTTGCTACCACGTGGAACAAGGATTTTTGTGACAATCATACCAAGCAACCTTTGATCCACCTTGAGACCACCAACATGGAAGTGCTTGATTTCAGCAGCAGGATTTCTCAAGCATTAGCCATAGTATTGAACCTTGTTGAATTATGGAACAATTGATAGATGCAGTACCCCACCAAATTAAATCAGATAAATTACAGTATGTGATTGTTGAACCAAGTTGTCTCCTAACGACCAATATTTTCATCCAAAGCTTCAATTTTCAAATTCAAACACAACACAATAACACAGGGGGGGTTGGCAAGCAGATTCACAACAAACTTAAATTCGCAATGCAGAAAAATTTAACAGTTATAAGAAAACGTAATTATTCCTTGATTCAACTGAAAGTCCACCAATCACAAATTACCAAATTAATTATTCTATTTGAATTTGTTCTAATTAACCCTAAGTAATCAACTAAGCAAAAATTACCATGGATTCATTGTCATTAAGCACAACAAATTTCAGGTAGTTAACACCCACAGATTGAAGCAAGCTATGACAGAACTCATAAACATTAAGCATGAATACGAGCCATTAATGTGCACACACAAATTTGAGATTAAGCATGCATAAAAAACGTATTTATCATCAAAACCCAACCTGAAATAGATGCAATTCCAAATACAACCCAAAAACAACCATCAATCTCATGGTTTCATATCAATTTCGTCAAGGAATCATTTTAAAAAGCTTAGCTAGACATGGAAATGGAGCAATTAAGCACTTCAATTCTAAATTCAATAAAACAAAACATCAGAAACCCTAACTTACGAATTCTTCAACGAAAACTTAAGAACAAAAGAGATTTTGAAACCTTTAAATGAACCAAAATCGTTGTTATCATATAAAAGACGAAAACCCCAACAATGAGTGTTGTTCTAAGTCAATAAAATCCACAAAATGAGTTGCCCAATCTACCAAATCATTCAAAACGTAAATCACACATTAGGTGCTATCAAATGTGCTTAGAAATGGCAAAAACTAGTGGAAAACATAAAAAATGACAAGAACACCTCCATGGACGTCCACCAAAGCTTGAGGCACGAAAATGGAGGTTGGAGAAGAGTGGAGAAGAAGAGTGTGCGGCTGCATGAAGGAGAAGACCCTAAAAAACGTGGTCACATCAAATCTGCCACTCATATTTACAAAATTGCCATTATGGGCTCCAGAATTACAAAAATGCCATTATTGGGCCTTAAATGTGGCCCATTCACTTAGATGACGTGGAAATGACGTGAAAATGATGTGGCAACTCTCTTCAACTGAATATTCATGTCCAAGCTCCAAAATTGCTTCACCCAAATACCTAAAAATAATTAAAAACAAAAATTAGGCCAAATAATGTGAAATTAACCTAAATTGGGAACAATGGCCTAGTAAAGCCCAACAGATGAAAGCACACTAAAGATACACAATTAAGCACTAAAAAACTATGAAATGGGTACACAAAGGCTAGTAGAATGGAGGAAAATAATGACTCATCAAAATCGACCACATTTACCCTTTTGCACTCCTAGCAAAATTAAAGAGTAAAGCAAACCAATGACATCACAGACATAACAAGAGAGACAAAAAGAGACACAAGACAAACAGACTCAACACAGACAAATGGAAACACATCCAACACAGAGGGATTCAAAGCTGCAAGGTATCCATGAACATCATCCAAGCAGTTCAAAACATGTCAAGTACTCACTTCAGCTCAAAGAGAGAATTGAAAGCAACAAAACCTCACAAAATATGCATTGTATCACTCAAATATCAAGGCTACTATTTACTCTCAAAGCTCCCCTGAAAAACAAACATCAAACAAACTTGGCAAGCCTCTAGAACCAACAACCCAACCAAAACACATGCAGGTCAATATCAGAAGGGCTTCTCAAGGTTGTAATGGGGTTGAGGACAAGGTGTGGAACCTATGGATAAGTAGCTAAGCAACAAAGGAAAATAGAGGAGCAGTGGGGAATAAGTCTCAATCAAGCATGAAAGTAATCCCAAACACCAACACTTCTAAATCCGGTTCTCACACAATGCTCAAATCCAAACTACTTTTAGTTATTTTCTTTGTTTTCTTTTCTTTTTGTTTTCTCTCTTTTTCTTTTTTTTTCTATACAAAGAACATGCAGAGAAACAACAATTTTGAAATCCCACCTGGGTATGGAAATGAGCAATTCCAAGAACCAATAACAAGTGCGTGCACAACCACACTTGTTGTGCGCGACCACACTTAATTGAGCACCCATTCCTAAAACAATTCCAAAGCTACAAAATTACCTAGGGTAGGAATAATCATGGTTTTTCAGGCTAAGGGCTTGTAATGAGCTGTAGAACAATAAAAGGGTATGCAGGCTCAAAGAGGGCTATCAACAGAAACAGTTCAAGGTAGGCTCATTTGGTTGTAGGCTCATCAGAACAAAATTGCCTAAATCATATGCAAACATGCATGTGAATCAAAAAAGCATAAAAAAGAGTCAAGCCAAGGCCACTGTGCAAGCATTCAAGAGGCATATATCACACAACAAAGAACAGAGAGTGGCTCAAATTCTCACACAGGGTAAAACAATTCAAAAGCAACTTGACATGCAAGGAGAAAAAAAAAGATATCAGTCCACAGAATAACCAACAATTCATCCTCCAAAAGTGAAGTGAGTGTCCCAAACAGAAAAAAAAAACATAACACAAATTAACAAAAAGGAAACAACAACAGATAGACTTATGAGTCCAAGTCTGCAATTATACAATAACACTTGCTGACCGACAACAAACTCCTTTCTAGCTATGGAGCTATCATGGAATCTCTTGGTCTTCTCTTTGTAGAACATAGAGTTTTGATATGCCTATAGACGGATCTCATCTAACTCGTTCAATTGCAACTTCCTTTCCTCCCCAACTTGATCAAGTGAGAAGTTGCATGACTTGACAACCCAGTAGGCTTGATGCTCTATCTCCACTAGAAGGTGGCATGACTTACCAAAGACAACCCGATAAGGAGACATCCCTATAAGTGCCTTGTAAGCAGTCCTGTGAGCCCAAAGAGCGTCCTCGAGTCTTTTGCTCCAATCCTTCTTGTTGGGATGCACAATCTTCTCCAAGATTCTCTTGTTTTCTCTATTTGAGATCTCAGCTTGCCTGTTAGTCTGGGGATGATATGGTGTAGAAATCTTGTGCACAACCCCATACTTCGAAGCAAAGCCCCCATGGATCTATTGCAAAAATGGGTGCGCTGGTCACTAACGATAGCTCTAGGAATTCCAAACCTGCAAAATTTGTGAGACTTGACAAAGTCTATAACAACACAAGCATCGTTAGTCCTGGTGGCTTTAGCTTCCACCCATTTTGAAACATAATTAACAACAAGCAAAATCTAAGTGAAACCAAAAGAGACAAGAAAAGGACCCATGAAATCTATACCCCAGACATCGAAGACCTCACAAAATAACATGGGTTGTTGAGGCATCTGTTGTCTCCAAGAAATGGCTCCTCCTGCTCGTTGGCACTGCTCACACGTGCTACAAATCCTCCAGGCATCCTTGAAGATGGTGGGCCAATAAAATCCACAATCTAGCACCTTGCGAGTTGTCCTTTGTGTGCCAAGATGACCACCAGGTGCAGATGAATGGCAAAATTTGAGGATCGAGTCAATCTCATGGTCCGAAATGCATCTCCTGGTAACCTGATCATTGCACATTTTCCACAAATAGGGGTCATCCAAAATATAACACCTAGCATCGCTCTTGAATTTATCACATTAAGCTATGGATGCTAGGGGAGGAAAAACAGAAGCAGTAAGATAATTCACAATATTAGCAAACCAAGGTGAGGGAAAAGAAGCATAGAGTGTCAACAAACTTTCATCGGGAAAGTCATCCCAGATCGGTGACGCATCTTCAGTAGACCTCTTAATCCTGCTCAGGTGGTCTACAACAAAGTTTTGTGCTTTGCTCTTATCACGGATCTCCAAATCAAATTCTTAGAGCCAAAGCATCCATCTTATCAATTGAGACTTGGATTATGCCTTTTTCAAAAAGTACTTAAAAGCTGCATGGTCAGTAAACACAACAACAGGAGAACCAAGTAGATAAGATCTAAACTTTTCAAGCGCAAAAACAACTACAAGAAGCTCCTTCTTTGTTGTGGTGTAGTTTGTTTGGGCAACATCCAATGTCCTGGAGGCGTAGTAGATTACCCTCTACTGTTTGTCAATCCTTTGAGCCTGAACAACCCCCAATGCATAATTGGATGCATCGCACATCAACTTGAACAAGGTTGTCCAATCGGGCACTTGAATGATCAGAGTGGTGGTCAGGGCCTTCTTGAGGCAATCAAAAGCCTCTTCGCATCCTTCATCAAAGATGAAGTCAACATCCTTTTACAGCAAGTTGGATAGTGGAAGGGCCTTCTTATTGAAGTTCTGGATGAAGCGCCTGTAAAACCCTGCATGGCCAAGAAAAGAATGAACCTCTCGCACAGAAGAGCGGTAAGTCAATTGTGAAATAATTGAAATCTTGGTAGGGTCAACTTCAATACCCTTACTCGAAATTATGTGCCCCAATACTATGCCTTGTTCTACCATGAAATGACATTTTTCAAAATTGAGAACAAGGTTAGATTGGATTCACCTATTCAAAACTTTGTCCAAACTATCTAAACATGCATCGAAGGAGGATACATACACAGTAAAATCGTCCATAAACACCTCTATGCATTTTTCAAGAAAATCACTGAAAATGCTAAGCATGCACCGCTGGAATGTGTCAGGGGCATTGTAGGCCGAACGACATCCTTCTATAGGCAGAAGTGCCAAAGGGACAGGTGAATGTGGTTTTCTCTTGGTCCTCAGGTGCAATATGAATTTGAACGTAACTAGAAAAACCATTAAGAAAGCAATAGTGGGACTTACCTGCCAAGCGCTCAAGCATCTGATCAATAAAAGGTAGGGGGAAATGATCTTTCCTGGTTTCTTGATTTAGCCTTTTGTAGTCGATGCAAACCCTCCAACTGTTTTGCACCCTTGTTGGAATCAGCTCTTCTTTTTCATTCTTGACTATAGTGAGACATGTCTTTTTGGGAACAACATGGATGGGGCTAACCCACTGCCTATCTGAAATGTGGTAGATGATCCCAGCTTGTAAAAGCTTGGTCACCTCCTTCTTGACAACATCTGAGATGGCAGGGTTGAGTCGCCTTTGTGGCTATCTCACTAGCGTTGCTCCATCTTCCAATAATATCCTATGCGTGTATGTTGATGGGCTAATACCAGGAATGTCAGCCAATGTCCATCAAATTGCCTTCTTGTGCTTTTTAAGAACATGCAACAACCTTTGCTCTTGTTCAGTAGTGAGGGAGGTGGAAATGATGACAGACAGTTTGTCCTCCTCCTCCAAGTAGACATACTTGAGGTTGTCTGGTAGGGGTTTCAACTTTGGAATGTTGGATGCTAGCTGAATATCAGGAACCAGATGGGAGGGAGAAATGGGTTCCACAGCCTGTAGCTTAACATAACAATCAGATGCATATATACTTCCTACAACATGGTTAGTGCAATCTGATTGTATAACATCAAAGTCATATGGTACAACACCTAGTGAGTCAAAATCAACATCGAAATCAAAATCAGAATCAGAATATGAATCACAGTCAACACCAATGTATGCAAATTCATACAATTCAGACACAGATGCATATTTCATGCGATGCAAAGGGTGGAAATCAGAAATATGTTCATCAACAGCATCATCAATAATATCAACGTGAAAAACAGAATGATGCTCAGAAGGATGTTTCATGGCATCTAGAATATTAAAACGCGCCACAATATCATCAAACTCCATGGACAAAGTACTTGCATGGACATCAATCTTGGTTCGTGCAGTTTTCAAAAATGTTCAGCCTAAAATGATTGTTGCAGAACCATGTGAAAATCCCTCTTCCATATCAAGAATGTAAAAATCAGCAAGGAAAATCAATTCACCAACACGAACCAAAACATCATCAACTAAACATGCGGGGTGGGCAACACTTCTATTTGCCAAGTGAATCACCACACCCGTAGGTTGCAGGGGTCCAAGATAAAGAGATTTAAAAATAGACAGAGGCATTACATTTATTGAAGCATCAAGATCAAGCATTGCATTTTCAAATTTATTGTTACCTATGATGCAAGGTATGCAAAATGTACTTGGGTCCTTGCACTTCTCAGGAATCTGAGGAACAAATTTACCTATCAATGCTGAAACATTTCTCCCCATGCTGATCTTCTCGTTCCCCTTTAGCCTCCTCTTGTGCGTGCATAGCTCCTTCAAGAACTTTGCATATATGGGGATTTGTTTGATGGCATCCAAAAGAGGTATCTTCACGTCCACCTTCTTGAATGTCTCTAAGATCTCCCTGTCGACCTCTTCCATCTTTTTGCTTGGAATGGATCTTGGATGGAAAGGAAGAAGTATGAAAGGTGCAACAGTAGAGGTGGAAGGCGTAAGAGTCACACCAGATGTGGAAGGATCGGCTGCATGAGCATCATGATTTCTCTGAAGTGTAGTAGTAGGGTCAACTTCCTTTTGAGGTGTAGGCTCAAGAGTGGGAACTTCAATGTTCTTCCCAGACTTCAATGTGATGGCACTCACATTTCTCGGATTCTCCACCGTTTGTCATGGGAGCTTGTCAGAATTCTGAGCCTGTGCTTGGTTTAGCTGAGTGGCCATCTACCCCATTTGATTTGTCTAACTCTAAATTGAAGCTCTGGTCTCTTACTGGTATTGCATATTTTGTAGTGTCATCATTTGGACCAACTCTTCCAATGAAGTAGAAGAGGAAGGTGCAGGTGCAACAGGAGCTGGTATGGGTACAAGTGGAATGTGAGTAATTTGTGTAGGCGTAACCCTTTGTTGAGTTTGCTGCTGCTGGTTGCCCTGGTTTCCCCATCACAGATTACGGTGATTCCTCCATCCTGGATTGTATATGTTTGTTGACAAATCATGGTTTTGTTGCTGGTGTTGGGGTCTATTGTTGTTGAAAATATTAGCTACATACGTCTAAGCCATAAACTCTTGCAGTTGGAGCTCTTTGATTAGAAGCAAGTTGGTTAACCAGTGTGGTAAGAGCATCAATCTTACTCTCCAACTTCTTGGTGTATTCGGCTACCCTACATCATGAACTCCTCTAACAACTATGGCATCACTCCTTGTGCCAAATTGTTGAGAATTTGAAGCCATACTCTCGATTAGTTGTTTAGCTGCAGTTGGGTCATGTCACCAAGAGTGCCACCACTTGCAGCATCAATCATGTTTTTGTCCATGTGGTGTAGGCCTTCATAAAAATATTGTAGAAGGAGATGTTTAGAGATTTGATGCAGTGAGCTCACTCATGGTCCTCTCATGAGGTGGAGGAGGTTGAGCCATATTATCAGTATGAAAATCAAAATGATCAGAATAAACAATATGCTCAGAATGCAAAGAATGCACAAAATGAGAAGTGTCAGAAGTATGAAGAGAATCAGAGGAATTGGGAAAAGTCACAGTATAATCAACATGCGAAGATGGATTTCTAAGATGCCTACGTCCTCTGTGGAATGTCTTATCAATATCAGGGTCAATGAGTCTTAATTCACTTGGGTTTCCCCTAGTCATGCACCAAAATACATTAATTCTAGTGGTATTTGCATAACATAGGGTATAACTACAAGTATACTCAAACGAACTCCAAATGACTTGAAAATTGATAGGATTGTCCTTTGAGTGCTCAAACAGTACCATAAAAAAAATCAGCTCAAAATTCAAAGTGCAAGTATTTTTAAATTTTTTTCAAAAGTGAAAAAAATGAAGAAAAATCACAAAAAACATTGCTAAAATATAGAAAATGGCATTTTCTAGAGAATCTGAGTTTGATAACCGGTAGAGCAAAAGTTTTGGTCCTCTGAAGTTTGACTAAAAATCAGTCCAAAAATTTTTTGAATCTCTCAAATCAGACCATACCAACTGCTCCAGCCATTTTTCCCATCAAGTTCAATGTCTTAGAAGTGGGGGGGAAAATTTCAAGTCAAAACAAGCACTGTAGCTACCAGAACAAAAATCCACAAGTTAAATACCAGAATCGGACCCTATTCATGCACTATTCACTTCTAGAAATGACACTATTCATGCGCACCGCAACACTATTCACTCTACTACATAGACAACACACACACTACACGAAAACACACAGAAACACTACCACAATCAACATATACCAACTCAACCACACTTGAACTAAAAGCACATCAAAACACCAAGACATAAACACAAACACACTGAAATTTTTACTTTGAATAAAACTATTGGTCCCCGGCAACGACACCAAATTTGATAGAGGTCGTACCCCACGAAATTAAATAAGATAAAATGCAGTATATGACAATTGAACCAAGTCGTCTCCCAACGACCAATATTTTCGTCCAAAGCTTCAATCTCCAGATTCAAACACAACACAATAACACAGGGGGAGTTTGGCAGGCAGATTCACAACAAACTTAAATTCGCAATGAAGAGAAAACGCAATGATTCCTTGATTCAATTAAAAGTTCACCAATCACAAATTACCAAATTAATTGTTCTATTCGAATTTGCTCTCATGAACCCTAAGTAATCAACTAAGCGAAAATTACCATGGATTCATTGTCATTAAGCACAACAAAATTCTAATGGTTTATCATCAAAACCCAACCTGAAATAAATGTAATTCTGAATACAGCCTAAAAATGACCAACAATCTCATGGTTTCATTTCAATTTCGTCAAGGAATCATTGCAAAAAGCTTAGCTAGACATGGAAATGGAGCAATTAAGCACTTCAATTCTAAATTCAATAAAACAGAACATCATAAACCCTAACTTACGAATTCTTCAACGAAAACTCAATAACAAAAGAGATTTTGAAAGCTTTAAATGAACAAAATCAGTGTTATCATATAAAAACCGAAAACCCTATCAATGGGTGTTGTTCCAAGTCAATAAAATCCACAAAATGAGCTGCCCAATCTACCAAATGCATTCAAAACGTAAATCCCACATTGGGTGTTGTCAAATGTGCTTAGAAATGGCAAAAACGAGTGGAAAAACATAAAAAACGACAAGAACACCTCCATGGACGTCCACCAAAGCTTAAGGCACAAAAATGGAGGTTGGAGAAGAGTGGAAAAGAAGAGTGTGCGACTGCATGAAGGAGAAGTCCCTAAAAAACGTGGTCACATCAAATTTACCACTCATATTTACAAAATTGCCACTATGGGCTGTAGAATTACAAAAATGTCACTACTAGGCCTCAAATGTGGTCCATTCACTTAGATAACGTGTAAATGATGTGGCAACTCTCTTCAACTGAATATTAATGTCCAAGCTCCAAAATTGCTTCACCCAAATACCTAAAAATAATTAAAAACAAAAATTAGGCCAAATAATGTGAAATTAACCCAAATCGGGAACAATAGCCTAATAAAGCCAAACCGATGAAAACACACTAAAGATACACAATTAAGCACTAAAACACTATGAAATGGGTACACAAAGGGTAGTGGAATAGAGGAAAATAATGACTCATCAACAGCCCCAATTTCACCTTTTCTCACTCGCACACCTCTTGATTTGAGTCCAACCACATCTTTCCAAGCTTTTTTGTTGATCTCCATTTGAACACCCTTGATGCTTGACAATAGCACATCATTTTTGAACTCCAAGTTCGTGAAAATCACCTTCACCAAGTCTAGATAGATTTTCCCTGAAAGTTCAAGGAAGGACTTCAACCTTTGATGATTGAGTTGTTGAAATAGGCTCTTAAAGCCTTCAGCCCTCAACCATGAGAATCTCAACAACTTAGGAATGTTGATTTGCTTCCTATTCATCTCAATGAGGAACACTTGAATGTTGTCCTCATGATCGTCAAACCATGCTTCAATTCTCCCATGACATTCGTGATTTGGAGACCTTGGGGTAGGAGGAGTGTAGTGTTCATCATTAGATTAGATGGCTCTTTGTTGATGACGAGGCATGATGAGTATGGGTATGGCTGTTTCTAAGAGAAGTATGATGCAAATGCAGTAATACAAGTGCAATGCTTATAATTGAACATGCTAATTTTCAGAAACAGTTGATTAAATGGTGCAAATTTTCCTAATTAATTTATTTTAGGTTACCCAAACCATATCAATGTAGTCCAAAACAATATCTCATGCATTCATGATATTTTCAATGTGATTTTATGCGCGAATCAATCAGTTCAGATCAGGTGACCTGCATGCACATTGGAATTGTACACTAAACATGCTTTTTGGTCAAACAAATCAATAAAAGCAACACATGGCTAATGAAATAGGCAGTTAAGAGCATATAGTACCTGACAAAAAGATGCTTTTTTTGACTAGGTCAGCTTTACAATTCAATTCGTGAGTAAATGCACAGTTTAAGTAAAATCAACACGTTGAAAAGCATAATCAATTGATTGAAAATCGTAAAATTGAACTTCATTTTTCCAAATTCAGTTTTGATGAAATCAACATACTGAATTGTGAAAACAACAGATTAAAAACCATAACAGATCAATTTTTCATCATTAAGTGGTGGTTTAAGTGAAATAAACATGTTGAAAAACAAAATCAACAGGAAGACAGATCATGAATTGTGCAAACAAAGGCAGATTCAAGTGAAATCAACGCGTTGAAATGAAAAATCAACAGGTTGAATATGACAATTTTCAATTTCTGCAAACAGTAGCAGATTTTTAGGAAACCAATGCATGAGTACATAAGATTAACATGCTAAAAACACATCAGACCACATTCTTGATGTCTAATATGCCTAGTTCAGTTCTTAGCTTGTTAAACCTATCTCTAGCCAATGGTTTTGTAAACAAATCTGCCAATTGATTTTCAGTTTTAAGAATTTTGATTTCACAACCTCCCTTTTGACATGATTACGAATGAAATGATGTCTAATCTCTATATTCTTGGTTAAGTTGATGGCACTGGTATTATCACAATACAAAGGTACCTTGATTAGCCTTACACCATAGTCCAAAAGTTGATGCTTCAACCATATGATTTATGCACAGCCATGTCCAGCAACAATATACTCAGCTTCAACAGTGGAGAGTGCCACACAAGCTTTCATTTTGCTATTCCATGAGATTAGACTTGATCTAAGTAGATGGCAAGTACCACTTGTGCTTTTCCTATCCAATTTGCACCCTGCATAGTCCGAATCTGAAAAGCCACTAAGAGTTATGTTAGAGTCACATGGATACCATAAACCAACATTGGTTGTTCCTTTAAGGTACTTTAGAATCCTTTTTGCAGCCTTAAAGTGTGATTCCTTTGGATATGCTTGGAACCTAGCGCATAAGCATACTTCAAATTGAATATTTGGCCTACTTGTTGTAAGATAGAGCAAAGACCCAATCAACCCTCTATATTTGGTTGAATCCACTGGTTGGCCAGCCTTATCTGCATCTATATGGCAGATTATTGCAATTGGAGTGGCAACTTTCTTGCAATCCTCCACTTTGAACTTTTTCAACAAGTCAAAATAGTATTTTGATTGATTTAAAAATGTTCCATGCTTGAGTTGCTTGACTTGCAGCTCTAGAGAGTAGGTAAGCTCACCTATCATGGACATCTCAAATTCTCCCTGCATAGCTACAACAAAAACTTCACACAATGTGTTGTTATTTGAACCAAAGATGATATCATCAACATACACTTGAACAAGTGTAACATCATTTTCATGTTTTCTAATGAAGAGTGTTTTGTCCACTGCACCTCTAGCACAACCTTTTGATAAGAGAAAATTGCTTAGCCTTTCATACCATTGTCCTGGTGCTTGTTTCAAACCATATAAGGCCTTTTTCAATTTGAAAACATGGTTAGCATAGATATGATCCTCAAATCCAGGAGGTTGTGATACATACACTTCTTCATTTAGGAAACCATTCAAGAATGCACTTTTCACATCCATTTGAGGCAATTTAAAGTTACACATGCAAGCATATGCTAAGAGAAATCTAATAGCATCTAGCCTAGCTACAGGTGCATAAGTTTATATAAAATCAATGTCTTCTTCTTGATTATAACCTTTAGCAACTAGTCTAGCTTTGTTTCTTACTATATTACCATCTTCATCCATTTTGTTTCTAAAAACCCATTTGGTTCCAATTATATTCATATCATCCATTTTAGGCACTAGAAACCACACATCATTTCTTGTGAATTGGTTGACTTCATCTTGCATAGCAACAATCCAATTACTATCATTCAAAGCATCATTCAAATTTTTAGGTTCAATTTGAGATACAAAAGCAACATGTTCACAAAAATACAATCCTACGTCTAGTAGATACTCCCTGTTTGATATCACCTATGATGTTGTCCTTTGATAAACCTTTAAGCTGGATCCAATCCTTGGGCAAGTTGTTGTCTGCAGCTTTTTCAATCGACTATTTTTCCTTTTCAGCCGATTGATTTCCTACAACAAAGGGCTTTTTTGTAGTAGAAATATGCTCCTGTAGTATATCTTCTTCATCTGCATTCTTTGGAACTTGATCTTGCAACTTTGGGTTAGTTTCATCAAATACAACATGCATAGACTCTTCAACAATCATTAATCCCTTATTATAAACTCTATATGCATGACTTTGTGAAGCATAGCCTAGAAAAACACATTCATCCGCTTTTGCATCAAATTTGCCAAGACTTTCTTTGCCAATATTTAAGATGAAACACTTACATCCAAATACTTTTAGGTGACTTAAAATAGGCCTCCTCCCTTTGAAAAGCTCATAGGGGGTTTTCTTCAAAATTGGCCTAATCAACACTCTATTTAAAACATAGCAAGCAGTGTTGACTGCATCAGTCCAAAAATACTTAGGTAGTGAGTTTTCATTCAACATAGTTCTAGCTAGTTCCTCAAGTGACCTATTTTTCCTTTCAACAACACCATTTTGTTGTGGGGTTCTTGGTGCGGAAAAATTATGATTAATGCCATGCTTTTCACAAAAGTGTTCAAACTTTTCATTTTAAAATTCTCCATCATGGTCACTTCGAATAGACACTATCTTATAACTTTTTTAATTTTCAAGCATCTTGGCAAGTCTTTTAAAAGCACGAAAATTTCATTTTTGGCATGAAAATGTGTACCTAGAAAAATCATCAACAATGACTAATGCATAAAGATTGCCACCAAGGCTCATGGTTCGAGATCCGTGTAAAGCATCTCTAAAGGTCTTTCAGTTGAAACAACATTTTTTGGTTTAAAAGAGACCTTAGTCTGTTTTCCTTTTTGACATGCTTCACACTTTATACTTCTGAAACTTAAGTTTTGGTAGTCCTTCAACCAGCTATTTTCTATTCACCCGATTGAAATGTTGCATGTGTATGTGACAAATTCTTCTATGCCATAACCAAGTGTCATCCTCTTTTGTAAGCAAACAATGGATGTTAAATGATGCATGATGCAAATCAAGTAGGTATGTGTTATTGACTCATTTGCCTATCAAAACAATATTACCATATGCATCATATATCAAACAACTATTTGGTTCGAACATGACTTTAAAGCCTTTATCACATAGTTGACTTATACTTATCAAATTATGTTTGAGTCCTTCCACCAACAACACATTATTGATGTTGAAAGAGGATCCATTGCCTATGACTCCATTTCCAAGGATTTTTCCTTTGTTGTTGTCTCCATAGGTTATAAACCCTTCCTCCTTCAACTCTACCTTTGCAAATTTGGTCTTATCTCTTGTCATATGTCTCGAATAGCCATTATCAAGGTACCACAAATCTTTCTTATCACCTTTCATGACCTGCAAAACAGATTTGGATTACTTGGAATCCATTTCATAATTCCTTTAGGAACATCATATTTTCTAGCATGACAGTTCTTCATAACATGACCTTTTTGCATACAGTAGTTGCATGAAATGAATGGCATATCACTTGGCATAGTTTTTGAAAAGAAACTAGAGAACTTCTTTGTTTTCTTTTGAAAAGAAGGATTATAACCAAGTCCAGCTTTGCCAAACACACAATTTTGAGAACCAAGAACAACCTATAAGTTTGCTTCACCTCTTGTGAATCTTGCATAGGTCTTTATAAGGTATTTCACTAGATTTTTCAAAACTATACAATTTTCACCGGGTATTTCAACCGATTGATTTCTAAAACAGTTGGTTGAATTATTGTAAATCATTTCTAAATGCTCAAAATCAGTTTTTAAATCAGCTGTTTCTTTTTGTAGTTGGCTAACTCTGTTTTCCAGGTAGTTGTTTAAGACTTTCAACTGATTGTTTAATGCGAAAATCTTGTTCGCCTCATTATGCAACTCTTCAAAATCATGTAACAATTGATTATCGTCATTTTTATCTAGAGAACTTACTTAGCCTGAGGAGGATGACTCATAACCAGCCATGAGGCACAAGTTGGCTTCTTCACTCTCATCTTGTGAGGAGCTACTTGTTGTGGAATCATCATTGTCCTCCCATGCAATGTATGCACGTCTCTCCTTTGGCCTTTTCTCCTTTTTCCTATCAACACTCTTCTCATTTTCTTTGTTAGCATTTGGACATTCAATTTTGATATGCCCTTATTTTCCACAGTTATAACTTGTAAAATTATAAGAGTTTGATTCATTATGTTTGGAAGTATACCTCTTGGGATTACCTTTGCTACCTTTCCTTTTAATATACTTACCAAACATTTTGACAAGGAGATTCAAGTTCTCACTTTCACTTGATTCAGCCACATCATCCTCGGGTTCCTCATTCTTTTTTGTGTTAGTCTTCTAGGCTATGTTCCTTACCTTTTTCTCACTTGACTCAAGCTCATTAAGCTTTTGCATCTCAATCTCATGCTCCCTAAGCTCGCCAAACAATGCAGTTGTAGTCAAAGTGGATAGATATCTTGTTTCTGAGATGGCCGTGACCTTTGGTTGCCAAGATCTATCAAGACATTTCAACACCTTGATGTTTAACTCTTCTTTGTCAAATTCCTTATCCAAACCCATGAGATGGTTGACTATGTGAGTGAATCTCTTTTGCACATCTTCTATAGATTCTCCTTGTTTCATCTTGAATGGCTCATACTTTTGAATCAAGGCATGCCTCCTTGCTCTCTTAACATCAATTGTCCTTCATTAGTCACTTCAAGAAGCTCTCACATTTCCTTGGCACTCTTGCATTGGGAAACACGAAAAAACTCATCCATGTTGAGAGATGAAGTGAGGATAATCTTTGCATTGCAATCATATTGGGTTCTCCTCCTTTCTTCCTTAGTCCATTTAGTCCAAGGCTTATCAACCTGCACATTATCAACAATATGCTTAGGAGTATATGGTCCATTTATGATTGCATCCCATATCCCTTGATCTATTGACTCGATAAAGATTTTCATCCTAATTTTCTAAAATTGATAATTAATGCCACTAAACATAAGGGGTCTATGAATTGAGGCACCTTCAGCAAAGGGTAACTTGTTTTCAGCCATTTGAAGTAGTTCAAAAATAGATTTAGGACCTTACTTGAGCAAATTTCAAATACCTAGATCTGATACCAGTTGTTAGTTTTGAAATGGTTGAAATGCTAAGAAGGGGGGTTGAATTGGCTAGTTAAAAATTTAGGTTATCTTTGCAAGCTAAAAAACAACTTTAATTGAATCAATTAGATCACCAAGTTAGGTTGCAAACAATATTGAACTGTACACTTTCAATCGGTCAAAAACAAAGTTAATCGATTGATTTTACTAAACAGATTTTGTTCTGGTATAATCAATCGATTGAAATAGTAAAACAGTCGACTGAAATACTGGGAAAATGCAGAATTGCAGATTCGAATTTTAAACCAAGAACAATGCACAAGATTGATCAAGACGGGTTCTAAATGATTGTACAAACATGCTCAATGCTACAAATGTCATGGAAACATGCAAGAACATGAAAAAGATGATTAAAACACAAGTTCTTGAAACTTTAACATGAATATGCAAGAGAGAAAGGTTAGAGAAGAGAGGAGACTACAAGATTTTTATACTGGTTCACTCAAACCTGAGCTACATCCAGTTTGTTAAGATAACCTGAGCTTGACTTTGCACTGTTTCAAAAGATTTACAAAGTATCCAACCTTACACTTTCAAAATATGAAAAAACACCACAAAAGACTCTTGAATCTCACAAGAGACACACTAGCATAGCAAGAACCCTCTTGCAGACCTGGAAAACCACCAGGCACAAAAACAAAGTTTAAGAAAGATCAAACCTTAGTGGTAGCACCGCCCAGCCTACCATAAACCACTTTCTCCAAGCTTCAAACCAAGCCAAAAGCTCGAAGAATTGATCCAAGATCAATCTTCAACTGCTGCAAACTGTATGATCACAAAGGAGAGAGTTTCCACAAGTTTCCAAAACAAATTCGCGCTAAAAAATGATCTACAGACCTCTCTTTCGAAAATCACAGCATTTATATTCAAACTGTTACGAAATTCAATAGATTGATTTCCAAATCAATCGGTTAATTTCATTCGACTTAAGTGAAATCAGTCGATTTGAAAAATAAATCAACTGATTAAATTTGTTGCAGTTGAAGACTATTGCAGCCAACCTTTTAACCTGTTGAAAAACCATTCAACAGTCTAAAAGACACATTTTAACTTGTTGAAAAGCCATTCAACAGATTAAAAGACACATCTAAGACCAAATACATCTAATTAATGCTACAAGGTCTACAATATGAATTACAAACTTCAAATACATTTTCTTAATGATATAACTATGTGGAGAGCACACGTTCCAGCCTATATCAACATGAATATCATCAAATCTCCTTTCCTTCATCAAAAGAGCTTCATTAAATCTTCATCAAATCTTCAAGAAGCATACCACCTTGGCTTCACATGTCAACTCATGAGTCTCTTGGGGAGACTTTATGGTGATATTTGTAGTGTATGTAATGGAATAAGGATTCAAGCAAGGTTGCATCCTACCACTCTAATGAATCAGTCAGTCTCACATAGAGTAGACTAGTTCAAGTGGTGAGAGTAGTAGAAGGTCGTTGTCTTTTGTAGGATAATGACCCTAGATGATCATGGACTAACCTTGTGTATGGTAAGGTGAAACCCATTGGCATTGGCTCTGTAGAGCAGTAGAGGCCATCATAAGTGCAAACAACTGGTGAATCCAATCTCATTACATGTATCCAGATAATTAAGTTAGAGGGTCTTGTACTGTTTGCTATCACATGCTCCGTGTGCTTATTGATTTGTTGTTTATAATCCATTTAATAAATTGCTTGCTCATTTATATATGAAAAATATTATTTTTTTTCTCTAGTTTTCCCTTTCTCTTTCTGTTTGTTTCCTATTTGGCTTTTCTTTTTCCAATGATCACCAAATATTTGGTGTGAGCATACATGAAAACTTTGGATGATCGTGAGAATGGTGGAGATGCTGCTGTTTATAGAGCCGTCAAAATGGGTTATAACCCGCGAGCCAACACGACTCATCATGGGTTCGGGTCGGGTTTGGTTAAAAAAAATTACAAATTTCAGTACGGGTTAAAAATGAACCCAACCCACTAAGAACCCGACTCATTCAGATTGAACCCGTGATAAACCGGGTTGGCTCACCAACCCGCCAATAAATTTTAAATATTTAATATATATATATATATATATATATATATATATATATATATATTTTATTATATATATATATATATATATATATATTATATATATATATATATATATATATAATATTATATATACATATATATATATATAATATTATATATATATATATATATATATATATTATATATGTATATATAATATATATATATATATATATATA
>Ga0214543_1003824_pt1 | contig 28968 bp, 10 predicted proteins | sample CNSS2metaG_FD_160094 | JGI IMG/M metagenome (GOLD analysis project Ga0214543, IMG submission 160094) | Root nodule microbial communities from cowpea collected in UCLA plant growth center, Los Angeles, California, USA - CNSS2 | ecosystem: Host-associated > Plants > Roots > Nodule | place: USA... | reverse complement strand
ATAATTTTTTTTTTTTAATTTAAAAAAAATAAAATAATAATAATCTTATATATATATATAAAAAATAAAAATATATATATATATATATATATATATATATATATATATATATATATATATATATATGTATGTATGTACGAAGTTGTAGATGCTGAAAGTTTTTTTTTTATTCAAGGGGATAAGGCTGGTCAATCAAATATGAAAATAACAAAGCTATGTTAAATTGGTGAAACACGTGTACAATGATATATATGATAATGATGCGATAAATGCATTTGAGGTTATAATTTTTTTTTAAGGATTGAAGGAAAAAACACGCATCCATTTATTTTCCTTCATTTGTTTTTCATTGCATTAAATATAACCGGGCTAACAAAAGCCCACCCACATTATTTTCTATTGTTAGAGTAGTTCTGCTATTATACAAATAAAAGATTGTGATTTATATAAATATCAAAATCAATTAAAAAAATAAAAATTTAAATTGCATTTTTTCCATTTTAATTTCAGAATCTCAATTTTGGTTTTTATTTATTTTTTTTTTTTTGTAATTTTAGGTCTCATACTCTTTTAAAGGATTATAATCTTAATTAATATTGAATTTTGAAACATTTTCCGTATTGTAGATTGGGAAGAGTTAGATGCGTTGTTATCGATCGACGATTATACTGACCGAGTCCTGATTGGTGAAGAGAGAGCGAGAGCAGCATAAGGCAGTTAGACACTCCCTTAGGGGATCCCAGCCTGAACGAAACGAAACCTTAGTTCCTCTCTCTCTGTCCTCATTCCTTCGTTCGTGCGTCTATCCCAAAGAGAGAGTGAGCGAGTGAGTAGGGTTTCAAATTTTCAATCATACCAAATCGGAATCGGAAGAAATGGGCGGTGGCGGCGGCGATCACGGCCATGGAAACGGCGATTTCAGGACCAAGGTGTGGAGTATGACCGGTGGCCCTTACTGTCGTCCCAAGCACTGGAAGCGAAACACTGCCATTGCCATGTTCGGCGTTGTCCTCGTCTGCATCCCCATCGCCATGAAATCCGCTGAACTTGAGGTCCCTCTCTCTCTCTCTCTCACACAAACACACACACGCACACCGATCCGTTTCCTCTATTCGATTTAGTAAACGAATTTTTATTTTATTTTTCTGTTATAGGTTGATGATTGATTGTTTGATTGTATGGATGAAAATGTATATATTTGCAAACTATAAGGTTCAATGAGGCAATATTATGTTGTCACAATGGTGGCTTTATTTCAATTGATTTTTTCAAATGGTGTTGTGGACTTTTTCTCCGATGTTTTTTTTTTTTGCTTTTATTGATTCTTGATTATGTTGCCGCAAGCCCGCAGTGTCTCGATTTTAGTTATCAATGGCGGCAAATAATGCTACCATCGTGCCGAGGTTGTGTTTAGTGGTGTGGGAATGGTGGTGAAATTGCGGCTGAGTATCCACCGTATGCAAATATTTCCTATCAGCACTTTGACTACTTCATTTTCTGTCTAGGTTCTGATAGCTTGCAATTCCTCTGCTCAAATTCACCCCAATTTTGCCTCACCAATCACTTAGCTGGCCAAGCTCATTTATTTTCTTGCTAGACACTTAATACTTATCGGTTAATTACCCACCTTTTTATTCATAATGGGGTTTAAGGAGTCCACCTTTTTTTAGTTTCGGGAAGACCGCATCCTTGAATAAAGTGCCCGTTTTTAGCCTAATATAGTTGCCTAGATTGGCCATATATTTTTTTCTTTCACCAAAATGGATATCTCAAACTTAAAAGGATATCATTTCATATATGTCTGTAAATTTCATCTATCCTGTAATCTCCTTAACTTCTTTTTTCCTAAAAGTAAATAAGGTATACTATTATTTCTCTGGGTTACAAAAAGATGCAGAGTTTAAATCAATTCCGATCAGTGTGGACTGAAAAACGCTAGTGAAAGGCCTTGTTATGGCAGGGATTGTGTGTATCTGTGTTGTGCTACAATTGTTGCATTGTTCCAAAAGAGTTCCCTGCAAAACAAATTTGGGGAAAATGGACAGTTGTATTTCAGTTTGCTGTTGAGAATAACAACAATCATCGCCACTACATTTTTTTTTTCCAAAAGAGGAAACAAATTACAAACATTTTCTTTTTCTGTTGGTAATTTTACTAGTTTTTTTTTTTTTAAAAGAAATACAATGCTTTTTCCCATTTCACAAGGTTGTACTTAGTTGGATTTTATAGTTTATGTCAACAAGTGTCATCTATCCAGTATTCCTCTAAAACCTTTATTTAATTAAAAGGAGATCATTTAGACTCATTTTCGTGTGTGGTATACAAAGATACAGAGTTTAAAGCAATTCCAAATAATGAAGTAGGACTTTGTTTTGGGCAGGGATTGTGTGTATCGGTGTTGTGCTACAATCATTGCATTATTCCGAAAGAGTTCCCTGCAAAACAAATTTGGGGAAGATGGGCAGTTGTGTTTCAGTTTGCTGTTGAAAATAACAACAATCATCGCCACTACATTTTTTTTTTTTCTGAAGAGGAAACAAATTACAAACCTTTTCTTTTTCTGTTGGTGATTTTTCTAGCTTATATTTTATTTTATTTTTTAAAATACAATGTTTTTTCCCTTTTCACAAGGTTGTGCTTAGTTGGATTTTATAGTTTATGTCAGCAAGTGTCATCTATCCAGTATTCCTCTAAAACCTTTATTTAATTAAAAGGAGATCATTTAGATTCATTTTCGTGTGTAGTATACAAAGATACAGAGTTTAAAGCAATTCCAAATAATGAAGTAGGACTTTGTTTTGGGCAGGGATTGTGTGTATCGGTGTTGTGCTACAATCATTGCATTATTCCGAAAGAGTTCCCTGCAAAACAAATTTGGGGAAGATGGGCAGTTGTGTCTCAGTTTGCTGTTGAAAATAACAACAATCATTGCCACTACATTTTTTTTTTCTGAAGAGGAAACAAATTACAAACTTTTTCTTTTTCTGTTGGTGATTTTTCTAGCTTATATTTTATTTTTTTTTAAAATACAATGTTTTTTCCCTTTTCACAAGGTTGTGCTTAGTTGGATGTTATAGTTTATGTCAGCAAGTGTCATCTATCCAGTATTCCTCTAAAACCTTTATTTAATGAAAAGGAGATCATTTAGATTCATTTTCGTGTGGTATACAAAGATACAGAGTTTAAAGCAATTCCAAATAATGAAGTAGGACTTTGTATTGGGCAGGGATTGTGTTTATCGGTGTTGTGCTACAATCATTGCATTATTCCGAAAGAGTTCCCTGCAAAACAAATTTGGGGAAGATGGGCAGTTGTGTTTCAGTTTGCTGTTGAAAATAACAACAATCATCTCCACTACATTTTTTTTTTCTGAAAGAGGGAACAAATTACAAACTTTTTCTGTTGCTGATTTTTCTAGCTTATATTTTATTTTTTAGAAATACAATGTTTTTTCACATTTCACAATTTTGTCCTTAGTTGGATTTTTCGTTTATAGTTTATGTCAGCAAATGTCATCTATCCAGTATTCCTCTTAACCTTTTCTTTAATTAAAACGGAAATTATTTAGACTCATTTTCCTGTGTGGTATACAAGGATGCAGAGTTTAAATCAATTCCAAATGGTGAAGTAGGACTTTGTTTTGGGCAGGGGTTGTGTGTATCGGTGTTATGCTACAATCATTGCATTATTCCGAAAGTGTTCCCTGCAAAATGAATTTGGGGAAGATGGGCAGTTGTGTTTCAGTTTGCTGTTGAAAATAACAACAATCATCTCCTTTACATTTTATTTTCCATAAGGGGAAACAATTGTCAAATAATTTTTGTTTTGTCAGCGAGTTTTTTTTTTGTATCCTTAGTTGGTGATTCTACTATCTTTATTTTAATTTTTTGAGATATACATAGCTATATTCCTTTTCAAATGGTTGGTCTAAGTCGGACATTATTTCATGGTATGCAACCAAATGTCAAGTATCCTTATTACCTTAGCTTTTTCTTCTTTTTTTTTTAAAGAAGACGAGTTAGACTACTTTTTCTGTGTGGTATGCAAGAATGTGTTGTTTAAGTCAATTCCAAAAGGTGTAGGTTGATAGACTGGGGTGGAGTAAGGCCCTGTTGTTTTGGTGGGGATTGTGTATAACAGTGTTGTGCTGTAATATTTTGCTTTACTCTGGAGGAGTTCCCAGAAAAAACAAATTTGGAGAAGATGGGCAGTTGAGTTTCACTTTGATGTGAAAATGACAACAATCATCTCCCTCACATTTTTATTTTCAAGATGGAGCACATTTCTTGTTTCTTTTGGTGATTCTACTGCTAGCTTTAATTATGTTATTTTAATTTTCTAAAAGACAATGTTACTATATTCTTTTCTACAAGGCTGTGCTAGGGTTATTAGCCTGAGACTGGTAACATCACTTAAAGTATAATGTTAAACTTGTTAGCGATAACTATTTAATATATGTTGCTAAACTTGTTATTAGTTGTAGAAATTGCTGGTTTTATGTAATGGATATAGACTCTGAATACAAGATATTGTATGGTAAATGCATTATGATAATGATATGATACAAAATATGAAAAACTAGTTTCTATAGGAATTCAGACTCATAAATCAGATAGTGAAACAAAATAAGAAATAAAAAGAAATATGAGAACCATCAAGGGAGATAATTTAAGATGGTCTAATTTTTTTTTCTCTAGATACTATCAAGACATTGTGTAACATTTTGTAAACATTCCAACCATGGTTGTCAAAATTGTAGACCCTTCCTTGGATTAGACAACAGGGGTAGAAATTTAGAATTTGAGATCATAATTTAAGACAAGATGTAAAATTATATTTAAGAATATATACACATAAAATAAGGCAAATAAGAAAATAGTTAGACGATGACAATCATGAGTAATATCCAAATGCTTTCGCACAACTTTCTTGGGAAACTGTTTTGGTCTCCTTTTATTTTGGGGAATATTTGAGATGTGTGCACAAGATAAGTATAAAAGTGAGGGATGGAGATAATCATACATGGTGTCACATACGGTGTCAATTATTTCATGTGCTCGAATAATGGAACTATAAAATATCCTTTTTTGTTAAAACTTTAAACTTTCAAAACAGTAGGAGCACCAGCAAAAGTAGGGGTACTAGTACTGCAGGTGCACTAGAACCAATCTGAAGGAGCACTAGCATTCTCGATGACATTTTCCAACAGCAAACAGCATAAGCTACCAATCAGAAGCAACACTCAAACTTTACCTGGTCAGAGACAAAGCCTATAAGAAACTAACTATAAAGTAGTGTCCTGAGCAGGTATTCTGTGTTCCTGATCAGAGAACAACAGCCTGTAGGATTCCGTAAACTTCCTTGGTGTTGGGCTAATATCTGAATGACAATTTTACTACTATAATTCTTACACTTACCCTTAGGCTGAAGCTTTAAGTTCATTACTAGGTACAAATAGTTATGAACTAAAACTGTCTTTAGTTTCTTCAAAGACGGCACTGAAATTAAGATTGAATCAAACTGATCTGTGTATACCCATACTAAAACGTGGGGTTAAGATTGACAGACAATTGGATGTGTACTTTTTGTCTTGACCTCTTTCATTTCGATGCTTTTTGGGCATCAAATACTTTGAAATTATTGAGCATATAAACCTGTTTGATAGTTACATACTATGGAGCATATTTTGTCCATTATTTAGATCTTATGCTCTCTGGTTCTAGATTTATGTGCATATAAAATTCATATTTTGGGTTAGCAGCAACCTGATTAATTTCCTATGGTTTAGTTTGATATGCCTGAATAGATGATTGATTTGAATTTCTATTATATAAGTAGTGGAAGAATCTGGTTCAACCTTTTTTAGTTGCTGTTCTTTATTTCTGTAAATGTGAGGGTAGGGTGAGTCTTGGCTCAGATTAATTATTTTCTCAAGTTGCTGCCTTGTGACCTTGCTGGGATGATGCTATATGGTGTACTCATTTTTTTTTTCTACTTTATTCATTTTTGGTAATTTGTTGTTTTATGTTTGCTCGTAACTATGACTGTATGGATTGGCTAAGAATTATTTTTTTATCTTTCAGCAACGACCACATCATCCTGTTCGCCCCATCCCTTCCCAACTCTGGTGCAAGAACTTTGGAACTAAAGACTATGAATAATCGGAATATCAATTGCATCACTGGTGTGGGGGTCCATATCATGTCAAGCAAACATTATTTGTTAAATGCTCTAAGAATATGAACAGCCTTAAAGAGTTGCTGTTGTTGATGTTATCCAAGACTTTGATCTAGGATCAAGTAGTGACATACTTTATTTTTTGGCTATATTTGATGGACATCCATTTTAGAAATGATGAAATTAAATAAGTGCTATTTTCTGAAGTTTTGATTCGAGAGCCTGTTGGAACCGATATTACTCGTTACTGTAATAATTGTAACTGTGCTTTTATAACTTTGCCTATACCTTCTCGCATTAGTTCTTTCCCCTTTTAAATGCCATGTAGAAAAAAAGAAAGTAGAATTTTAGTGTTTTTAATGAATGAAAAAGTTGAAGTTATTCCAACCTGCACGATCGAATATTTAAAAATATATCGATTTCTCTAAATTCACAATTTTATGTTTAGGTGCATGACCTTATGATTTTGATGTTTAGGAGGTAAGCTTGCACAGAAATAGCCTTGCTAAGCATAACTTTTGTGATGTTATAGGTTTTTCAAATTTAGAAATACCCAAGTATGTATTATGAAGAACAATCTGATGCTATTGTTATTTTCCTTACATTATATGTGGGAAAGGTATTTGCATAACTACGTGTAATGTGGCAAGTGAAGTCGTGAACAATTTTGATTCTTCTACGATGCTATGGCCAAATAATGAATGCCCAGTTGCCAACTGAACGAATGAGCTGAAAGTCGCAAAATAATAGAATGAAAAGATTTGGTTCCAAGGTTTAGAAGGGTCAAGCTATATCCATCCATTGAAGCTAGTTAAATGGAATCAAATTCTTTTTTCTTTTTTTTCATTTTCTTAGTATTTTTTACCTGCTCTTATTAAACTTAGTCTAAGTAGATAAGATCCTCTTTAGCATTAATTTTTCCCATTCACAGACTCTCACCAGGTTGAACCATATTCTCTTGGTAATATGGAAAGAGAAAAATGGGTTTTATTCTATTGAGTGAAATTTTAACCACTTGAAAAGGAACATGAGGAATGTATTCTGACAACAAATCTTACTGTTGTCTGTGTTGTTTTGAGAGAGCAGTGGTTTAGTTTGGTGAGCATGTGTCTATGGGGGACCAGTCTGAGTAGAAGGTAGTGTTGCTATTGTTGGCCATCTAATGTGGACATGGCATATTCTTAACACCACTTCCTAAAACTTAGACTCACATGTCCAGTTTTAGCCTGTCAAAAAGACATACATTGAAACAGGACACTGCTATGTAATTGTAAATCAATGATGCTCTGTTCCACACAAATGAAAAATAAAATAAAATTTAAAATATATGTTACAACATTTAAATGCTCTATCATCATTCAATCAAATGAAGAAGTTGACATTAAAAAATAAAATGATGTTTTTGTATTACAACATTTAACTATTTCGTACTGAATTTGTTAGTATCATAAAGTGTGGCAAAAACTTCCCTTCAAAAGTTAAAAATAGTTACATTTGCTAGAAATAAAAACTTAAACTTAAACTTAAGACGCTTGCTTCACTTCCTTGTGGTGGGATTAATTATAGAATCTGAATTCAATGTTAATAAAAATAATTAATTTCACTACTTAATTTTTTAAAAAATGGTTTTTTTTTAATAAAATAACTATTTATTATAACTTTAAATAAGTTTGAGCAAACTTATTTAATAAAATAAAAGAAAAATCTATTTTTTAAGAAGTAACTAGAAGTTTATTCAACTACAATATAAGAAAACCATATCTCATTAGAATTTTCAAAATGTCCATCTTATTCATTTGACACGTATCATTTCCATTAATTTTTCTGTCATTTTACCTCCAACTACTATTCAATGGACAAAAATATCCTTATCAACTTTATTAATCTACAAAGCTGCCACTTATCAACTATAATATAAGAAAACAATATCCCAGTAAAATTTTCAAAATATCCATCTTATACACTTCGACACGTGTCAATTTCATTAGATTTGCTGTCATTTTGTCTCCGACTACTATTCAATGGACAAAAGTATCCTTACCAACTTTATTAATCTACAAAATTGTCACTTATGAAATACCTCTACTATTATACCTAATTTAAAAAATTATTATTCCAAACTATTAAATTTTTAACGATTATAATAATAATAATTATTATTATTAACAATTATTATTATTAACTACAACTATTATTGTTATTGTTATCTTTAATATTATCAACTATAATTATTTTTAATAATATATTATCATTATTGTAACTATAATAATAATAATAATAATAATAATAATAATAATTATTATTATTATTATTATTATTACTATTATTGACTATAACTATAATAGTATTATTATTTATAATCAACTATAACTATAAATATTATTTATATTATTATTAATGTTATCAATTATTATTGTTATTATTAATTATTATTATTCTTTCATATTAATTATAATTATTTTTACTATTATATTATTATTATTATTGTTATTAATATTAAGAATTATAATTATTGTAATAATAATAATAATTATTATTAATATTAGGAACTATCACCATTATAATAATAATTATTGTTGTTATCAATTCTAATTGTAATTAGAACTATAATTCTATTATTAATAATTGTAATTGTAACAATAATTATTATTATTAATTATAATTATTGATATATTATTATCTATTATAACTATTTTATTATTAAATTTTATTATTAAAACTATAATAATAATAATAATAATACTTATTATTATTAAGAGTTATAATTATTATAATAGTTATTATTATTATTATTATTATTATTATTTTCATTTATAATTATTATTATTAACTATAAAGAACTATAATTATTATTATAATAATTACTTTCTTATCAACTGTAAATAATATTATAATTATATTATTAACAATAATAATTATTGTTATAGACTACTATTATTAGTACATTATTATTCTATGACTATTTTACTAATAATAATTGTTACCAACTGTAATTTTTATTATTAATTATAATTATTTTTATATTACATTATTATTATTATAACTGTAATAATAATATTAACAATCTATAATAATATATAAAGAGATTTTTTCTTTTGTATCCATATTTCATAATACCAGTTTACTTTTAATTATTTAAAAAATTAATTATTTTATAAATAATTTATTTTTAACTATTATTTTAAAAATCTCTTTTGTCTCAAATCATTATTTTAATAATTTTTTTATACATATCTTATTTTTTTTAATTTTACATTAAAAAACTATTTTAAAAATTATTTATATATTTATTATTGATCTTAACCTAAATTTTTTAAAAATTAAAAAATAAAAACACACAAGCACGACAAAACATGTATGTTTACTAGTAATAATAATAATTATTATTATTAAAACTTATAACAATAATTTTAATTATTATATTATTATTATAACTACTATCATACTTAATTTACAAAATTATGATTATCAAAATATTAAATTAATAACTATAATTACTATTATTTTTATTATCAATAATTTTTATTTTGTTATTATTAATTATAATTATTATTATATTATTATCAACTATAATTATAATTATTATATTATTATCAACTATTATAATGATAATAATAATTATTATTATAAATCATAATAATAATAATAATAATAATAATCATTATTATTATTATTATTATTATCAATTATAATTATAATTATTATTATTATTTGAGTATAAGTATTATTCATTACTATATCAACTATAGATGTTCTGATTATTATATTATTATTATAAGTAATCATAACAATAATTATTATTAATAAAAACTATAATTATTATAATAATTATTATTTTATTTTCAACTGCAATTATAATTGTAATTAAATTATTACCAATTATAATTATTATAAAAATTATTATTATTATTATTATTATTAAATATTATTATTATAAGTATTGTTATTAGTAAGAATTATATTTATTATTATTGTAATTATAAATTATAATTATTTTTATCAGATATAGCTATTTTTTATTGTTATATTATTTTTTGACTATTATTATTAAGAACTATAATTTTGATTATATTATTATAAATGTACTATAGTACCTAATTTACAAAAATTGTCATTCTCAAAATATTAAATTATTAACAACTATAATAATAATAATAATAATAATAATTATTATTATTATAAATAATACAACTATTATTACTATTATTAATTATAATTATAATAATAATAATAATTATTAACTATAATTTTTATTATTTTTATTTTTATCCATACAAGATATTATATAGTTGTATTATTATTATAATTAGACACATATTTTATTTTTATTATTATATAATAATATTTCAATTACTTGATTTTTTTAAATTTATTTTATAGTAAATGTATATCTTTATATATAATTATAAATTATTTTTGTTAAGATTAACATTAGTATTAACATTGCATTAATATTTATAGGATAAACATTATTATTATTATTATTAGTTTCTTATTGTTATTATTTTTATTATTATTATTGATAGTGGTATTATTATTGTAAGTGTTTTTTTTAATTATAAAACTAAATACTTTTAATAAATATATTTTTAATATTATTAAAATATTATACTTTATATTTATATTAATATTATTTATTAATATTTTTAATGGTTAAATAATTTTATTAAAATTTATTGAGATAAATATCATAACAATTGTATTATTATTTTAAAAGAAATTGAAAAAAAACCGAAAAATGAAAAGGCCCGTGCGTATATAAAAAACGGATGGGATAAAAAAATAGATAAATTTTATTTTACCTTAAACATTCACACATCATTTTAAACTTATATAAGAATCACTTAAAAGTAAATTAGTTTTTGACGAACACTATTTTTAAACAAATAAACCTTACTTCATCTATATATATATTTTTCTATATCTTTTGATCATATATTAATTGCACCGCATACTTTTCTTTTTCCTCTCTTTTCTCACTTTATACTGTACAAGTTGTTGTATAGATTAACTATTTAAATATCAATTGTATTCAACTTTAAAATAAATGTTGGGTTCGCATAACCCTAAATAATGATATTGTGGAAGAGACATTTGGACAATTATAAAAGTTAATATTTTCTTATGTATTTGTTAATTGTTTTATTTAGTCAACTTTTCTCGTGGCGATGTGTCATTCTTTTTATCCAATAATCTTCTTTTATAAAAATTAATTAATCATTTACATTATTCGTTATTCGTTTTTAATTTGTTTTATTAAATCAATTTGTGTTGTATGGTGGCGTGTCATATATATTTTTTCTTCCAATTGTTTTCGACAGAGAGATTGATGGAAACAATTATAAAAATTAATGTTTTTTCATGTATTTGACATTACTTTTAAGAAGCTAACTTATTGGTCGGTGACATGATATTATTTACTTTAATTCTCATTTTGAATTTTCAAAGTTATGTGTCATCGTATTAATCTCTTAAACAATATTATCACTACAAATTTTGCTCGAAAAATATTTTTTTTTTTAAATATTTAATTTCTTACTAAATTAGTGAATTAAATTATATTCTTTTTTATTATCAATTTAGTTATCCACAAGGATCAATTTTCTGAAAATTTGAATCTTTTACCTTAAATATTTAATTTCTCAAATATTCTCTCTGTTTTGCCATTTTAGTCTTTCGTATGGATCAATATTGAAACATTTATACTTTTAAGGAACAAATATCAACAAATCATTGGTTGATATAAAATTTGGTAGACTAATAAAACGACCATACAAATCTTTGGGAAATTAATTTAGTCTCAATTTAAAAAAAAAAAATACTATAATGATATGTGAAGGACCGAATTAAAAATTTTACTGTTTTTTTTTTTCATTAGATTAATATTTCATCATGTTCTGGGTTAAAGATTATCATAAAGACCTTCGTTAAAAATTAAATACATCTGCAAATATTTTGTGAAAAATTGTCATATTTATTCAAATAAAAATTGAATTTTTATTATTTGTAATACTTAACTTGTAATCCTTTAACCACTAATTATTGGTTAATGCGTAATTATTTCATTAACCAAAAAAAATTAGAATCTAAAACATAGTTTAAAAAAATCTAAATAATTTTATGAAAAAAAGAAGACAAAGTACGACATAGACAAAACTAACTAGCGTTTGCCATCCCCATCGCCACCAACCTCTTTTTTTTTTCTTTTTCTTATATATAAATAAATAAAACACTTTTTTTTGGTAATAAAGAAAATAGTGCATGTGTTTTATTCACGCGAGTTATGATAGTCGCTATCTTTGGGCATCCCTACCCGAATCTCTCCCGGGCAGATTTTACTTCTGTAATTGTCTATCTCAGACTGCCCGAATTCATCGGGTAGCACCTGCAACACTAACTGCTTCAAACTGTTTCAACTCTCGGAAACAAACTGAGGAGAGAGAAAGCTAGAGAGAGAAAGTTCCTGACGCTATAAATACCCTGGCGTTCGTTACCACCTCCCTCAATCATTACCTCACAAACTACATAGTTCTCTCCTTCGTTGAAGATGCCTCGCAGCTCACAAAGACCGAACCAAATCTAAATTTCTTTTAGCTTCGGTTTATCGTAGTGTTGTAGGTGGTGTTGTTGGTGCTGCATTTGATTTTAATTTCGATTTCCAAGAATGTGGAAGGTTGTGCGATTCGCGGCGTCCAGATCACGGCGATTCTCCACGGCGATTCCCGGGCCGTGCAAGGTCCACAAGCGCGGCACTGATATCCTCCATGATCCTTGGTTCAACAAGGTTCGCCCTGTTTTCGATCGACACTGTTTTTCACTTTGCTAACTTTGTTTTTTATTTATTTATTTAATCGTGTTTTTTATGTTGGTGAATTTGTTTGTTTGTTTGTTTGCTAGTTTAGTTTATTCGGTTGAAAGGAAACTAGCTATAACCTGAAAAGAGATGGAAGCGATTGATTATTATCTTTTCATACAATATAATTATTTTAAGAAGACCTCTGCATCAACTTGTGTGGAGTTGTTCAATTTAACGAGTGATTTTGAGTTAAAACCTTGAGTTTATAGGTGCAAAGGAGAGTATTTTTTGCTAATAGCATTATACGTTACAAGAGGAAGTTATTGTTAAGCGGTTCAGGATCATCACTTATAATTTGGTGTCGTTAATTTTTTCCTATAATTTGAAAAGTGTCACGTTAAGAATGGACCAGACCATAAACATAATGAACCAGAGCATCTGGTAATTTTTTCCCCATACATGCCTTTTCTTAGAAAGGTTGAAAGTGAATATTTAATTATTTTACTGTTACCGTTCTAGTTGACGCTAAATTAATTCAGATAGATTGTATCAAACGTAATTTTAGTAACATTCCAAATGAATTTTTTGTATAAATTTGTAGCTCTGTGATTTGTTTTATTTATGTAGAAAGTGTGTAATCGGGACCCTCAGTGCATGCATGAAAGGTTTTTTCTGTTTTGGTGGATAAATGTTAGTTGGTAGTTTGTTAGTGGGAAAAATTGAACTCACAACATATTTAAATCCATCAAATCAACTTATAACTCCCGGTAGTGGGGAGTTGAACCCACAGACATGCATGAAATGTACAATCTAAAGTGGACAAAATTTGTTATTATATTTACGCGGTATCTGTTTTGAGTTAGTTTGGGTAAATGACTAATATGGATTCATTAAAAGATGTTTTTCATTGAGATAAATATATTATGTTTACTATCTCTGACATAAAAAATTCAAGCTACTCATGGCTGTGCTTGATCACTGTTTGGGATTCTAGTACTTTATTTACTTAATTAATTTTTTATATGTAGGATACTGGTTTTCCCATAACTGAAAGGGATCGATTGGGGCTTCGGGGCCTTCTTCCTCCTCGTGTCATTTCATTTGAGAATCAATATGATCGGTTTAGTAAGTTTTAAACCTATCCGTTTCATGCTATATGTATCTGTTCGTCAGTCTCAGGAATTATTGCTTGCTCATCTTTAGACCCCACTTGTGTGTTTGGCTTCGTGTTTGCTCCTTCTTCGATTATATTTGACAGCCGTAATATTATTATTTTTCAGTGGATTCATATAGATCTTTGGAGAAGAATACACGGTGCCAATCAGATAAATTTGTTTCCTTATCCAAATGGAGGATCTTAAATAGATTGCATGACAGGAATGAGACTCTGTATTACCGAGTGAGTTTGATGATGAAGTTGGCTTGCGGATATGAGAATATATTACAACGGTTATTCGTATTATTATGGGATTTTTATCTTGCTTACCTTTTTCTATCTCAGGTTCTTATCCGTAACATCAAAGAGTTTGCTCCAATAATCTATACTCCTACCGTTGGATTAGTGTGTGAAAATTATTCAGGGTTATTTAGACGCCCGCGTGGAATGTATTTTAGTGCCAAAGATAAAGGAGAGATGATGTCAATGATCTATAACTGGCCATCTGACGAGGTATTGAACTCGTCTTGGTAAAATTATGCCTTCCTTTCTTTTCATTCATGATAGAAAATGGAAGGGAATTTTACTTTTCATTCTTCCCCTGTAATCCATACAGCTTTCTTAAGATTTTGACTTGCAAGGGTTAAAACTATTGAAACTTGGTGAATTCTTTGGCAGAGTTTATTATATTTATCTGTACTCCCTGAGGGATAATCTGGGATATTGCTGTTTCTTTTGTAGAAAAAAAATTCTAAGAAATTGACAGATTTGTCAGGGACCCGAAGAAGTTTCATCTTATGAGGATCCATTTTTTGGTATCAAAGATGACTTTTCTTGGACATGAATATTAGTGTATTTTCTCGTTATTTTTTTTTTTAAATTTACTCTCCGTTAGAGGGAGGACTATGTAGGTATTAGGTTTATAAAACAGAGGGGAGGTAGTTCAAAAAAATAGAATAATGTAGAAGGTTTATAAGAACTTTGGTACCATGGGGTGCCTAACTCTCATATGAAGTAAGTATGAGATCTTGAGTCGATTCTCCCTCCTAAATAGGTAGCTCATGAGGGTGAGTATATTATATTTGTTTCGTTGTTGTTAAGTGACATTATTCTATGCTGTCATATTATCTGCCTTGCATGAAATTGATAATTGTTTTAGTTTTATACTGAATTTTTCTCGTGATTTTGCTATTTAGTTGTGATTGTGGTTACTTCGTGTTTTCTCACTTTACCTGACTTCAATGATAAATGTTCTGGTAACTGGGTACGGTTCAACTATTTACATGCTTTGCGAAAATTTTTGAAATTTTCTGTTCCGTGGATAGCAAAATTGCTCCCTGGCTTGATATGTTATTGGTTATATATTGTAATCATCTTGTTTCCTCGGTTCAGGTAGACATGATTGTCCTGACAGACGGCAGTCGTATTCTTGGCTTGGGTGACCTTGGCGTTCAGGGCATAGGAATACCTATCGGAAAACTTGATATGTATGTTGCTGCTGCTGGTATCAACCCACGAAAAGTATGTCTTTCCCCTTCCTTTCTCTTTATATCTTGAATTTCATCATAACTTGGGCACATCATGTGTTACTGGTGGCCCAGGCCAGCTGAGAGGTTATTTTCTTTAGTGAAATGGATAGATGAATTTTTGTAGGGTGGGTTGGGTTGTTAACTGTTTTATGATGCTGAATAAATCTAATTTTGTTTATGTTTTATATTTGTACGTTTATCTTGTGTACAATTACACGTAATCAACAAATGAAATGGAAACGAGTTCATAAATCTTGACTTTGGGTCTGTTTAGATGAGTTTCTTCATAAGTACTTTTAGGAGAAAAAAAAAATGAAACGGACTTCTCTATAAACTAAAATTAATTTATCTACAAGTGAAATTTTTAGAGAAGTTCTATGAAAAACTTCTACAAATTAAATTATGGGGGGAAACTAATTTCAATTTTTCGACCTATTTTTCTCTCTTAAGAGTGTTTATGGAGAAGTTTGTCCAATTGATCTTTTGTTATAAACTTATAATTGTTGATTTTGAATAATGTTTTAATTTTGATTTTCTTTACTTTTTAACTGCTACTTGGTAATTTTAGTAACTCTGATTTAACTTGTATAGTGTGCTGTTTTTCCAATTGTTTCAGATACTTCCAGTTATGTTAGATGTTGGTACAAACAATGAAAAGCTACTCAAAGATCCCCTTTGTGAGTAGAACTCAATTCTGCTCCTAATTTCTATGGTTGTTGTTTGTCTCACTTTTTCATTTACCATGGACATGTTTGCTTTGTAAGATGAGGAAGATTTCATGTTTTCCAGTATCCTAGATTTTGTGGTTGAGTAATATAACCTATTAAGCAATGGCTTTTCTGCTTTATTTAGCAAAGTTTATCTGATTATATTGTGCTCCAATGATGAGTTCGAATGGGATTTTTGAATCACTTTGGCATTGTTGATCTCTTGAGCATGCAAAAAGATAATATGGTAATTCCACGTATTTGACATCATAAAAGTTACTATATTCTGACATGATTCTCGTTTGTCAGATTTAGGAGTTCGACAGCCTAGGTTGGAAGGTGAAGAGTACCTATCGATTGTTGATGAATTCATGGAAGCTGTACACGCTCGATGGCCTAAGGCTATTGTTCAGGTTTGCTTTTCTTTTAAAACATGGTTCTCTCAGTGTTCAGTTTAGAATTTAATCATCTAGTAACCGGATGATTAACTTATTTTTTCAGTTTGAGGATTTCCAAATGAAGTGGGCTTTTGAAACCCTGAATCGATATAGACAAAGGTTTTGCATGTTTAATGATGATATACAGGTAAGAAAGTGATATTATATTTTGTTACATTTAAAATGTTCAAGGTGCTAAGCAATGCGTTATTTTCTTAAGTGACTTCTAAAAACGTCAATTTTTTCATCATTTCCATTGTTTAATAGGGCACCGCCGGGGTTGCACTTGCTGGGCTATTGGGAGCTATAAGATCCCAAGGTCGACCATTGTCTGATTTTTTGAAACAAAAGATAGTTGTTGTTGGAGCTGGGAGGTACTTGCAAAACTAATTTTGATGTATCTGTTTGTTTTGTTGTTCTATCATGCTCCTTATATTGGTATTTTCTGCTTTAATCTTGCTGCCAAAATTCTGTTTTACGTGATACTTTTTTGCCTGGTGGGCAGTGCAGGGCTTGGTGTTCTTAAGATGGCTGCCCAGGCTGTTTCAAGAATGTCAGGGGGCAGTGGAACGGCTACCACTGCTAACAGCCCGTTTTTTTTAATTGATAAAGATGTATGCTTTCATGTTCTTTGCTTTCAGTGTGCATTAAGTTACAACTCTCAAAAATAAAAATTGTATTCGTAATAATATATTATCTGGATCCCTCGTGATTTTGGCTCAACTTTGTTATTCAAATATCTTCATTTTTTATTTTCAAATTCTGTCTTAAATTCTCTTCATTTATGAGTAACATCGTCATACATATTTTTTTGTATCCTCTTTTGGATTCTGTTATTTCTGTGCATGCTTCTTTTTTTCTATTTTTATTATGATACATCACGTTTTTAATAATGATGTGATTGTTGAATGTAGGGTCTTGTCACCACGGAAAGGAGCAATCTAGATCCAGCTGCTGTTCCATTTGCCAAAAATCCAAGAGATCTTGAAGGACTTACAGAGGGTGCTAGTATAATTGAAGTGGTAAATGCTACGGAATTTGTTGGAGAAAAACTTTATTCACTTTCATATGTTATTTATTTTACATTTATATCATAATGAACAATTATTTTTGTGTAAGAGTAAATTAAATAATGCTTATGAAGAATAAAAATTATGCATTCTAAGCCATACTTTAATTGTTTAATGGTCCTTAGGTTAAGAAGGTTAAGCCACACGTGCTACTTGGATTGTCTGGAGTTGGTGGTGTTTTCGACACGGAGGTAATTACCTTATGTTTATTCCTCAGTGAAGTATATTTGATTAAGTGAAATACATTTGCATTGAAAAAATGTCTTGTTTTTATATCTTTGAGTTCTGCTTCCTTCATTTTATTGCAATTGGGTTTCTTCAATTTAATGGTTGAGATTCAACTCAGGTGCTTAAGGCAATGAGAGAATCTGCTTCAACAAAGCCTGCTATCTTTGCAATGTCTAATCCCACCGTGAATGGTTTGTTTCTACAAGGCTTATTCAGTACGGGCAATTGCTTAATTATGTCCAACGTTTTCATTTTGACACCTGTTTCGTTATCACTGGGACAGCTGAGTGCACTGCTATTGAAGCTTTCAGTCATGCTGGAAAGAATATAGTTTTTGCGAGTGGAAGCCCTTTTGACAATGTAGATCTCGGTAATTATCACTCTGTAATATGATTCATTGGTTTTTGAAGTATGCTGTCAAGTTCAAAATTCTTCAGCCGCGGAGGCTTTGTTGTAGGAAGATTCTTGTTTCTTTACATTTTCGACGTTCATTTCAATATTATGTTTTACCATAGCCTCCAAATGAATTTTTGTACAGGAAATGAAGTTGGCCATGTCAATCAAGCCAACAATATGTATCTGTTCCCAGGGTAGGCGTGCCTTTGTGGCCCTGTATTTTTTTTTTTCACAAATCATGCCACTCAGTGGAAACATTGACGTAATTATATTGCAACATTTCATTCAGGGTTGGTTTGGGTACACTTCTATCGGGTGCTCGTCATATAACAGACGAAATGTTGCGAGCAGCAGCTGAATGGTATATTTAATTTGTACAGTTCTTTTGTTCAACCAAAAGCTATTAGACTCGATTTCAATGGAAATGTATGAATTATTTTCTTGATGTATGTAGGGCTGCTCTCAATTGAGCAGTCTGACCTTGTATTCTTTGTTGTGTTGTGTAAGTCATTTTATCTGTTCTTTACCTACTTTCGTTGAAAAGCTTAATAAGTTTTCTGGGTGTACATTGCCGCTCATTAATAAATAACTTCCGCTCTGATGAGATGCCTCTTTGGGCCGTTTTAAATACATTACTAACTTGCTGTTTTATCCTCTCAGCCTTGCTTCATATATGACAGATGAGGAGGTCCAAAAAGGAATCTTGTTTCCATCTATTGACTGGTAACGTTCCCTTTTTTCCTTGTTACGACTTGTTTTTCATTTTGTCAGGGCTCTCCTCTCCTTTTCCATGGATCCTTTTTGAACCACTATGATAATTAAAACTTAATCTGTATAAACACTAAAACTGATTCTTGGAACGTATATTGGATATGGATGCCATGTACGGTACTAAATCTAACAATATAGTTTTGGTTTACTCATCCCTTAACAAAGATGTTCATTGTGGCCTTCTGTAATCAAACGGTACTTTGTTGGGCAGTATTCGGAATGTTACAGCTGAGGTTGGAGCTGCTGTTATTGGTGCTGCGGTTGCAGAAAATCAGGCTGAAGGACATGGTGAAGTAGGGTTGAGAGAACTAGCAAACATGTCAAAAGTATGGGAATTTCAAATTTCTCACTAATAATACATTATATATTCATAATCTGGTTGACTGTACTGTTAAATTTGCATGTTCTGAGGAGAGGGTGAAGTTCTGAAGTTTAATACAGTTGCAGTTTGCGTCTAAATATTGCAAATTGACTAGTCCCCATATTTTGTGCCTTAGTTCTGAGCATGTGGATGCTACCTTGGTCTGATGTATAATTCTGCTGCTGCTAACTCATGCTTGTTGGTTTGGTTGCAGGAGGATACTGTGGAGTATGTGAGAAGCAATATGTGGTTACCTGAGTATTGCCCCCTTGTTCATGAAAAATGAAATTGTTTGAAGGAAGTCCTTTTGGTAATCGTAGCTCAGTTCAGTTCCTCAACTAAGCCGTTTACTATTTTTCATTTTTGATCTTAGCTATTGATGACTAGCAAGGTTTTGATTGTTGAAGTGGTGGGTGAGAAGGGGAAAAGGCTGCGTAGGCAGTGAATTCTGTTTTAGTCCCTTTCATTGTGAAGCTTCACTAGTATTATAGACAACTGCCTTACACTGCTTCATTTGCTTATTCACATTTACAACTGTGAAAATCATGCATTCTTACAATCTGATTCACGTTAATAAATAGTTTTAAAAATTCGTTTGAAAGATACCTAGAGTTCATGGACAATGATTTCATAATTTGTTTTTAAGAATAGAGTTTACTTGTAATGTTTTGGATCAGAAAAGTGAACCTATCATTTAACTTACATTATTAGGCCTAGCTAGACTTCGCTCTTTAAGAATTAAATCAAATCTAAACTTTCATAGTAACTTGCTTGTTTAAAAAGGTAAAAAAAAACCTTTTATGTGTAATAGATTATAACTTATTTATAAAATGTTAATATTTTTTATTTTTTTTACTATATTTGTTGTAATATAATTCATTATCTATTAACCATGTTGATTTACACAAATTTAAAATTATAAAAGTTAAATTTATATTTTTGATTAAGGTCTTGTGAAAAACTGTTTTTTTTTACGTAATTTTTTATATCTTATATTATATTATATGTTATATATATATATATATATATATATATATATATATATATATATATCATAATATAAAAGTTATAATTATTAATAGACTTTAGGTTAAGAATATAATAAGTTAATCAGTCTTTTAAAGATTTTATAACAAAATAAACTATTAAACATACATCTAGGTTAAACCCAATTAATTTCATGTTGATCGACCCTAATTTTAAAAAGTGCTATGATAGACCAATTGACACTTAAACATTATATATTTTTATGAAGGTTAGACCAACAAAAACGCAGTGCAGTTCGACTTTTCTTTCTTTTTTCACGCTAAATGTAAGACCTAATGCATTCTTTTAAATTTATAATGATAGACGGAAGAATATTAAGATTTGAATTATCTCATGTATATTTTAGGTACGGAGAACAAATATTTGGGGTGTCAAAATTTTCTTTTATTAATATTAATGAATTTGAAGAAGTCAAGTATATAACATTTAATAAAATTTAAAAGAATTTTTTTATTTATATATATTTTTTTGTATTAAAATTATTTTGAGAGGGTCATAGCTCCCCTAAAGTATAAAGCAGCTCCGCCCTGATTTTAGGTTAATGAGATGTGAGTTGAGAGACTTTTACTAAATTATATCTTTTGTATAAAATAGTAATAATAACTATTTTATTAAATGATTATACTTTGTTCTAAGTTTACTTCTTTTTTGAAGTTGTTTTGGTATACACAACTTATATTTTAAATGATTGAAAACTATGTCTCTTAACATTTGTTTCAGTTAAAAATAAAGTCAATATATTTAATATCTGCTGTACATTGTAAATCTTAAATAAAATTTTCTAAATTTTAACTTCAACCATTTCGCTTGTGTTGTTAGTGATTGATAATATTCTATTAGGAAATATATGATTTTGAAAAAAAGTTTTCTCATGTAATAAAATATGTAAATTGTATAAGGTTACGATAATCTTTAATATTTTACTATCTAATATGCTAAAATAATATCTATAATTGAAATAAAAGAAATAATTGTTCTTGCAAGATTGAAGTATACTCTGCAAAGTCTTCTTAAAACTTTCAAAAAATTCATGTCTTTAAATGTAAAGGAACTTTGAGAGAGTTCTTAACATGTCATATATGTTGAAGACTTTGAGGGAGCTCTCACATGTATCTAAATGTTGGCTTCTCGACTTCTGAAGCATTTGTAAAGAAAATTTGTATTTTTTTATTGTATGACTCTATAAGTATAATAACTAATCATATATAATATTTATAATATCTTGAAATTAAATAGCTAATTATATATAATATTTATAATATCTGAAAATAAAATAACTATATAATTATATTTATTCTAACACAACAATTTTAATTTCTAAATGTTAAAATTTTTGAACTATTGGATGACTCTAATTTCTCCATTAAGATATATTGATTTTAACTTTTGGTGAAAAGTAATTTAAAGATAATCTATCTAATTAAAATTAACAAGTGATTAATTTTTAAATCAGAAAGAGTTACACGGAACAACTAGGACTTTTCCTATGAGTTCAATCTCAATTAACCAAGGAAAGAACACACTATAATGACCAAGGCAAGAGAAAAATGGTTTATTCATCTCACGTAACTCTCCTTTTATTTACCCATTTTTTATTGTTTCACTTGTTCTAGTGTCACAACCTAATGCTCTTCTTGTATTCAACCATATACTATTTTATAATAGGAGTTCATTAGATAACCCAATTAAGATAATCCAAGTCAAATACACTATGTGGAATGTTTTTGGTGATTGAGTCAAATAAGCCTAAGTTTGAGTTTTAGATTTGCATAATCATTGATGAGACATTGAGTTGCGAACAAATAAGATTGATATGAGAGTAGTTTGTTTCCTAGACTGCACGTCTCTTGTTAAAAAAAAGAAGAAGAGAAAAATTAAACTCTAAAGAACAAGTGACACATAATATACTATATTGAGAATGATCTCAATCTTTGATGTGTATGAAGTTGCCTCATTTTGACCAACAATAGTTAAGTGATTCCACTTACCATTGATCAACAAACAACAGCTCCAAGTTGCAGTTTGAGCATAAAAAAATTTCAGAAGAGAATTTTTTGGTGAATTGAGACAATTAATGTAGGACGTGTGTGTGGTAGTCGTTCTAGAAGATTGTAATAATGAAAGAAGGTTGGAAGATTAAAATTAAACTTGATGGAGATATTTTATTCAACCTTATTTACGCTTTAATAATAATAAATAAACCGGTCAAACTAGACTGTTAAAAATATATCACCATAAAATTTCGTAGAATTATATAAAAAGTTTATGTTTTTCTAACATTACGTTGGTTTCTCTTTTTATAGTTAAAGGTTTTACTGTATTGAACACTTTAAATTTATTATTTATATTTATTTCATTTTCACGTCATTACACTAGGCACTAACAAGATAATATAGTTGGAGATCAAGTTTTGGATGAAACATATTTGGCAGAGAAGAGAGATTTCAGTAAATTTGACGAACAAAAAATCAACAACAAAGTTGATGAATACTTGTTACGTAAACAAAAATGTCAAAACATGTTTAAAATTCATATTTATTGTTTTTAATTATGTTAATTTTGAACGTCATCATGAATAATATTGCCGAGGTTTGTGTTTTTTTTTTTTCTGTTTACATTAATTTTTCTAATTAAATAAATACATTGTATACTGAATTTTCTCTTACTCTCTCACACAATTGTTTTTACAGAATAATTGAAAGCAACATCTTAAGTATTGACTTCAGAGACCAAAGTACAAAATTTCTATTTCTAAGCTATTTTAATTGTTGTCTCTTTAAATTATTGTTTTCCTTTCTGTCTTTGGACATTGTACATATTTTTATATTGCTTCACTATTAATTCCTTATCATTTCAACAACTTACTAATTTAAATTCATTAACTCGTTAATTATAAATTGTTACTTCATCAATTCATTTAATTATTATTTTATTACTTAATAAATAAATAATTTTACTAAATTATTGGTTATTAGTTTACCAATTCATTATTTTCTTAATTGATTTAAGCTATGAATTAATTCATTGATTTGTTTAGAATATTTTAAAATATTATAGTTTATATAATTTTTTAAAAGACAACTTTTCTTAAAAAAGATGGTTGGAATCCAGGTTGTAAAAAAAAAACTCAAGTTCTAAATGGGTAGAAAAAATTTAAAAACTTTAGTTTGGATTAGGATACCTAACCCTAAATCCCAAATTTGGCTATTCAATTTAAATTTACAAATCAACTTAAGAGTTATACCATGAAAACTTATATTTTACTTTATATGGACCACATGAGAATGTCCATACCTGATTAGGTGAAGCATTCTTTGGATTTTTGCATTGTCTCTTTCTTCACATGTTGTGACCACTCTCATTTCATCATGCACCACACTGTGCAACAAACACTAACAAATTTTTTCATATCTAGAACAATGATGCTGTGGAATAAACTACAACAACAACAAGTGCAGTAACAAGTAACAACACAACTAACCCATTTGACTAGCCGCCATTTCTTTCTTTTTGTTTTGAGAAAGCTACACCTCTACCTTTTTCTTATACATATTCATCTCTCTCCTTAAGCAGTTCATCAAGTTTCAGCATCTATGACAGAGCCAAAACCTAGGTTTGTTGGCTGGTTACTCAAGTGAAACAACATTGTTGACATTCAACGATTCATTTTGCATGTTGTTTTTGTATGTTATGATGTGGTTGTTGTTTGTGATTTCAGGTATGCTGTTGTTACTGGGGCAAACAAAGGGATAGGGTTAGAGAGTGTTAACCAGTTGGCCTCAAATGGAGTGAAGGTGGTGCTCACTGCCAGAGATGAGAGAAGAGGCTATGAAGCCATTGAGATTTTGAAAGAATGTGGTCTCTCTGAGTTGGTGCTTTTTCATCAGCTTGATGTCACTCACTCTGCTAGTATTTATTCACTAGTGGACTTTGTCAAGACACAGTTTGGGAGACTTGATATCTTGGTAAGAAGAAGACATGCTGAATATTCATATAACAGTGGATGCTTCATTTTCAATCTCTTATGTTTTAGAAATTATTATATGATTAGGAACCATTCTATGTCCTTAATGTAGACACATGAAAATCTTAAACTGTTTTATAACTTTTTTCTTATTCTTTCCTTCTTCATATACAAAGTTAAATTTTTTAATTTGTGACTTGACTTAAGCATGACTTTTGGTCTGAGTTTTTTTCTCCCATTTTTAAAATAGTTGCAGTCCAGTCTATCTAAAACATTTTCTTATACCTGGCTCTAGTAAATCGAGGATCAAATAGAAAACTATATATAGAAAATCAAATGAAAAAGTTGATAGTCTGAACCATCAAAAAGTAAGTAAAATATTACCATTAACACAAAATAATGCAAGGTTAACACAAAGGGTATGAAAAAATTGCTAGAACTAGCAAATCCATTCCAGAAAAGAGAAACAAGAGAAAATTGAAACTAAAACCTTATGCATAAATTGTGCAAGTGCACCCACTTAGTTTTGTGCATTATGTGAAAAATTATAGTGATCAATATAGGTTGATTCTTCCTTTTACCTCACTTCAAGTACCTTGAGATAGTATTGATAGGGTTACATTTAAGATATTATCCTCTTAAAATCTGAAACTCTCATCAGAATTTTGTTTTCGAAAAAGATGTCTTGGAAGATAGAAAGAAAAATATGTATTTAAATTATTTTTAATCCTAATTCCTAAGCAATATACTCTTTTAAAACCTTGAAATATTATGTTTTTTTTTTTTTACTATAGTTTGTTGTCTAGTAGTACACCCTTGCATGTCTAATAAGAGCATTTTTTTTATTGTGCTAGGGTTGTTCTATCCTCGATCCTTTAAATCATATAAAAAGAAATAAAATTTGGACTATCGATCCATTAGTAAAGATAGCTAAGGTTTTTTTCCTATAGCTATAAAAAGTGTATTCTAAGTACTCAATTCTATATCTGTTCCTAGTAATTTCAATATGGTTTATCAACATTCATAACTTCTTATGACTACACACAAAACCACAAAAAAAGTACTTAAAAAAGTTTTTCTTCATGCTTATAAGAATGTCTAAATTATAAGTCATCTTCTTTGTATCCCTCTAACTTTATATGAATGCATCATTTTAACCCTTGAAAAATCCCAAATTCTTGTACAGGTGAACAATGCAGGAATCAGTGGTGTCAATCCATATGAAATGGTCAGTGTGCATTTTTTTGTTAATGTAAGAGATTTATGGTATATGTAAAAACTTTATTGAAGCTGAGTTTCTTCTACATGTATGCAGCAAGGATCAACAATTAACTGGAGGGAACTTACTCAAACTTATGAAATGGCAGAAAAGTGTGTAAGAACAAACTACTATGGTGCAAAGGAAACAACTGAGGCATTTCTTCCCCTTTTGAAACTATCCAACTCACCTAGGATTGTTAATGTTTCTTCCCAAGCAGGGTTGTTAAAGGTACAAGAGTGCCATAACATGATTTTATCAGTTCTCAAAACTCTTAACATTGGAAAAACTGTGATGTGGTGATGTTTCAGGGGATTGCAAACAAAATGGCAAAAGGGGTGTTTGATGATGCTGAAAATCTTACAGAAGATAGAATAGATGAGGTACTGAAAGAGTTTATGAAAGACTTTGAAGAAGGTTCATTCAGAAACAAAGGTTGGCCAACCTTCTTATCTGCCTATATGGTCTCAAAAGCAGCCATGAATTCATACACAAGGATTCTAGCAAAGAAGTATCCAAACTTCTGCATCAATTGTGTGTGTCCTGGTTTTGTAAAAACAGACATAAACAGAAACACTGGTTTCTTATCTGTTGATCAAGGTGCTGCTAGTGTTGTGAGATTAGCATTGCTTCCCAATGGTTCCCCTTCTGGCTTCTTCTATAGTAGGCAAGAAATGTCAAATTTTTGAATCATTAAAAAAGCTTATAGATGGTGCAGATTCAAGAACAAACACTAGAGAATGTTCCTGTTGATGATATTGTTCTTACCCTTATATCTGTGTCACTGTTAGGAATTAGGAATAAAAGAAGGAAGAGATTATTAGTAAGAGCTAGAGGAGAAATCCAGAAGAGGATATTTTATGTTCAATAATTAATTTCTTTCTTTTCCATGATAGATTCATAATTGCTGAAGAATACATGCCAGTTCTAGACTTTGATTCTCACATTGATCACTTAGCATGATCAAAAGTCCTTATGATGTTTTGATTCTGAATTATAATTGACTTAATAAGATAGCAGAAAATCGTCAACCAGTTTATATTTAGCTGTGTTAAGATGAAGAATTCCTAGAAGATGTTTTCTTAATTATTTTATGAATTGACTTAGTTCTATATACACAGTTATGTTAATCTTTTTAAAATGCTGAGTAATACATATTTTCTGTGTATAATACTTTACAATTTAGTTTCCTTCATGTTTTCTTTTCTATTTTGTTTCCATCTAATATTTCTTGTTTGACATGTTCGAAACACTTGATGTTTTTAGGAACCTATAGATTAACTATTTGTTGTTCATAACTTTTGATTTGTGTTATAGAAAATCACTTAAAAGAAACTAAAATCAATTAAAACCTTGATAATAATGTTAGAAACTAGTTTAGATTCTAATTTATAAATTAATTAAGTATAATTTTTTTTATTAATAATAGAAATTATTTATATGTCAATAATTTTTAATTTATAAAATGATGTTTAACTTATTTAATATAATGACTATTTTTTTTAAATTTGATTATTATTTAATAATTTTTTTATAATGATAATAAATTTTAATTTTTACATCCTTTACACAGAAGAAGAAAAAAGAAAACAAAAATATTTAAGTAGTGGGCAAGAGGATGAAAAGACAAATAGAGATGATAGCTTAAGCCCATGACAATTTGTAAAACTTACATTGGAGCCTATATACATATTAAGAATCAACATATTAAACATAATGGCTTAAATACCTTTTTGGTCCTCATTTTCGTAGTGTTTGTTGCGGATGATCCTCATTTTCACAGAATGTTTAAAATGGTCCTCATTTTTACCGAATGTTTAGAATGGTCCTCATTGGTGCTGCTGCAATCTTCTTCTTCCTGCAATCCCATTATATAGGTATGTTACGATTTCAATCTTCTTCCTTTACCTCTGGTTGTAATCGTTGGAGGCAACCGTGTTGTATCACTTCGTGCACTATTGGTGGTTCAACGAGAAACAAATTAATCCTGATTTGTAGTTGCAGAGAGATGGCAGCTTTGAGGATGGAAGAACTCCAAAGAATATTGGTAGAAAATTTTGGGTACAATCTGTTTTTATTTTTGTGTTAATAATAAATTGGTTTTAATTTTTGGTTTATTGATTTACAGAGTGGTGATTCCAATAATGTGGGCTGCAACTTTTTCAAATGGTGGTATTGATGAAAAGGATGTCATCATCATGACACAAATGAGACAGATTAATGATTTGGAGAAGTCATTGAAGGTTGCCGAGAAGAGGCTGCAATTAATAATATGGTTCACTTGTGTTGTTATTGTATTATTCGTACTGTTATTGTGTGTAATCTTTTAAAGTCCAATCTGTTTTGTACTATTGTTAAATGAAGAAATGAATTAGTTTGATTATGTTGATATTAGTCTCAACATGTTCAAAATGACATCTTAATTTGAGATTGAAGTAAGTGATATTGATTTAAGTTTGGGAAAAATTAAATTGATATAAGTGTGGAAGAAGTTAAATTCATAACATTAATTCATCCTCATCAAAATGCACTACATCAATGTTTGGCAAAAGTGAAACTGAACGAAGTTTAAGGAAAGTCAAAATACAGTACATCAATAATGAATTCTACATCAGAAATTCTAAAAAATAACTAAGACGTTTGTAGTTGCTATCATGGCCTCCTCCTAATCTGTAATTTCATCATAAACTGCTGAGATGGTTCTTCTGGTGTTGGTAGTGGGGTTGCTTGACTCTCCACTTCATTCCTTGGTGGTTGAGTTATTTGAGTTTCAACAGTTGGTGCATTCTCAACAATTTCAGCAGTTGGTACATTCTCAGCAGTTGGTGCATTCTCAACAGGTTGGGCATCTGGTGCAATCTCAGCAGGTGTTGTAGTCTGCTCATCCATAGGCTTATCTGGGCAATTGTTCCTGTTATGTCCAATCTGACGGCATATGCTACATTTTTTTTCTATGACCTCCTTTGCTGATTTGTGTGTTATCCTTTCTCAACTCCCACTCTTCCAACCTTCTTTTTTTCTTGGGTCTTCCTGGTAAGATCCTCTTATGTGGTGGATGGACGTCAGGGTAG
>Ga0214543_1003816_pt1 | contig 29006 bp, 15 predicted proteins | sample CNSS2metaG_FD_160094 | JGI IMG/M metagenome (GOLD analysis project Ga0214543, IMG submission 160094) | Root nodule microbial communities from cowpea collected in UCLA plant growth center, Los Angeles, California, USA - CNSS2 | ecosystem: Host-associated > Plants > Roots > Nodule | place: USA... | reverse complement strand
AAAAAAAAAAATAAATATATATATATATATATATATATATATATATATATATATATATATATATATATATATATATATATATATATATATATATAAAGATATAAAACATATATTGTTTGTTTACTGTTTTTAGAAATTTAGCATTTGTTTATTTGCTTTTGATTAGAGAAATATAAAAAAATAGAACAAAGAAAAAATAAGTTAAGATAAAAGTATCATGGAAAAAATTATAAATTTAATTATTTAGTCAAATAAAATTAGGAAAAAAGTAAAATTAAGAAAAAAATTGATTAATTTGCATAAAAAATACACCAAATAAGTAAGTACGAGTGTTACATTTCTCATTATTTTCTAAAATTTACCTTCTTCATTCCCACAAAGTATCTTATTTTATTCATAGTTACAACCAAACAAATCAATAAGACAAAATTTTATTCCACAAAAAGCAATAAATAATAATAATAATAATAAATCTTACAAGTTCATTTTCATCAAATATGGAAGTACCACTCTAAACTAATTTTATAGGGAAGGAGGTATAGGGTCTCTGGTTTTAGTTAGACCACACAATCATTACCAATGTTTATTTCACAATCATTCCACCACCAACTTCTATTTAGAGTCTTAGGTGAGAATACAAATAAAAATTCTCTTTTTAATTTATGTGTTAAAACAAGTTTATCCATATTAATAATTTGTCTGAAAATATTTTAATATTTCTAATCTTATTAATATATTTGTATCAAGTTTTTCCTTCAAAAAAAATCTAATGTTGTCCGCCAAACACTATTTTGAATAATTATTTTGAAAAACACTTAATATAGTGATTTTTTGTGTGATATAAATGATTACTTATTACATTTATGTCACACAAAAAATAACTACATAAATATTTTTCGATAAATAGGACTGGATTGGATTAAATATATATTGACAAAATTTATAATGTTGATTTTAAAATTATATCCATGGTGTGTGTCTATCACTTTCTTCCAAAACTATACACAAAGGAAAGGAAGAAAAGGTAGAAGAAGTACACATTTTAGTTTGAAAGTGATGTTTTATTTCCAAAAATATTTATGATTATGGAAATTTCTAGTCACATGCTTTTATCTATTGGGTTGGCAATGTTACACATAAGTTCTTATCTCACTTGAATTATTAATGAGATCAACTTAGACACTTGAACTTTTCTCTTCAGAGTGTGATACAGTATCAAACCCTAACAGAGAAAACAATTCTTGAACCGTTTTTTTTCCCTCAATTTTTGGGTAACATTTCATAATTTAGGGTCCTACTTGTGATCAATTTGTGATCAATTTGTAGATGCATGCATTTAACCCTAGTGCTACTAATTCAACTCATTATTAATCATCACTTGCTGCTATTCTAGGGTACTTTAAGTGTGAAGTTGTTGAAATGAGCATGTGATCTAAAAATTTTCAACAGTTTTGAGGTTTTCATATTACTAGTTAGACAAAATACATATAATACATAATCCAAATTTATAGTATATAAATGTTTGTAAATCTCACTATGTGAAATTGAATTAGATCTAAAGTTCATTTGTTAATATGATATTAGAATCATGCATTAAGGTCTATCATAATAAAATTTGTTATTTGTTGGATCTATTATTTCACACGCCATCAGACTTTTATTGGACCACTCATTAATAGCTAATATTCCAGAGGATATATTGAAAGTCCTACATTAATTAGAAATAATATAAGTTAATTTTTTTAATATTATATATATATATATATATATATATATATATATATATATTCTATTTCTTAACATTCTTTAAAAGCGATTCGTATCTCATTAATGATTAATTTTTTTGTGTATTATCTAAAAATTTAACCAACTTGGACGTTTTCATATCACTAATTGGACAATACATACACTTATTAAAATGAGGATAGCAAAATCATGTTGCACTCAGATTCTTCACAAATGTTATACGCACAGATTCGTAATAATTTACTGCGAATATTTTGGCTTTGTTAGTGATTGAACAGGTGCATCTCTCAGAATCCAACAAAAAAAATAGGTGCATAACATTCATATAGAATATTTTAGTGTTAATCACTCATTAACTTTGGCCTTTTTTTTATACACTTTTTTGACAAACAAAGTTTAGAGAACCCACCATCCAAAAGTCACAGACAAATATGATGCACCATGATGACAATAATGATTGCTCTCTGTGTATTCACCTTCAAGCTATTCTGCTATGCAATGCTTATATTATAACCTATTTTTTAAACATCTTCATAATTAAAGTAAAACTATTTTTTAATGTGGTATTGGACTCCTTTCTTATCAACAAAGAGCAAATTAAAAACAGTATTTTATTTTATTACTCTGTATTTCTTAATCGGTATTTAGTTTGAATTTAGATTTTATGCTGTTTTTGTTGTTGTTCCTCTACGTGTTTTTATAATACACTGATTTTGATGTTTTAAAATATATTAAAAGGATATTTAAAATATCAATACAGTTTTAAAATATATTAAAAAAATATTTAAAATATCAATGCAGTGTATTTTTAATGCTCAACATAAAACAGCACAAAAAAATCAATGAAGAATCTGGACTCGTTTAGTTTTCACATTATGTGAATATAACAAGCTGGGGTAGAGAAAAAAAGAAAAATACATGACATGACTGATTTGGTTAACTATCATAATCCTCTCAATGGGGTTAAGTGTTGTTGAATTTAATTTCACAGATGGTTAGGATCATGATTTGCTTCCCACATTGAGTCCATTAAAAAGACCCCATACCCTTGAGCCACTTCACAACAAAACTAAACATCATTTCTTCTAGTTGTGGATAATATTCAACAACCATGCTCTGCATTTGGACTCCCATTTAAGCTTGAGAAAATGACTGAACACTAAATTTTGCTGTCAATTTTTTCTGACACGCATCACCCTTAAGTCATACTAGCATTCATAATTCTGTAGTTAATTTCATTTTACCACCCAAAACATGGATCAATAATGGGTGTAATATTGTTCCTGTTTAATCAATGATTTTGGAGTTTAAGTTTTAGACATATAGCTGCATTACATATTTGGAGAGACTAAACATTACTGCCTATAATGATACTATAGAGTAGAAGTGTCTAATGTGGAAATACCTGCATTCTATAAAAGGGAAAATAAAAGGCTTACTTTGCTAATAAAGACCACTCTTTCTATAGGGTGAAATATAATTTTAGTCTCTAATCTTGATCACAAAATTTGAAATTCGTCACTGTCTCAAACTTAATACATTTTGGTCTTCAAACTTTAAAAATAAATAGATATAGTTATCATAACCCAGCTACATTAAATTTATTTACATGTCAAATACGTTTTAGGATGTCATTTCAGTTGTTTGCACCGTTTTGACACATTTCAACTCAAATGTCATCTTAAAACAGCATTCAACAAGCCTAAAAAAATTATGTCATTGGCTTAAAATGACTATACCTATTCACTTTTAAAATTTAAAAATCAAAATGTATCAAAGGTTAACAGAAAGACGAATTCTAATTTCACATGCCGGAACTAAAATCATACTTAACCCATAATTAAATTCATCCAACTTTGTGCTGCTCATGTATGGCCAATTACAAGCAAGGTAGAAACTAGGTCCTATTAGCTTGGCAAAAAGGCCATGAAAATAAAACGATGCACAAGTTCAGATAAGAAGAAGAATTAAGTTCATCTAAGAAGAAGAATTAAGTTCAGCTAAGAAGAAGAAAGAACAAGAAACTATGTTCAAGTCCAAATGTGAAATGAAATTATTCCGGCAACAGAATCAACATCAGTACTGAAATCATGTTGCTAATCAGCATTTTTATTGATTAAACAATTTCTTAAGTTTCAGAACAAAACTTATTATATAGAAAATAAACAAATCCAGAAGGGACTTATTATATTGACAGAAAACAAAAATGAATTGAGTGACCAAAATTCTAGGCCATTAAGTTATATACTATAAACAATATGATGTCCAGAGCTTTTGGCCAGACAAACACTCAGATGGAGAAGCCATATTGGTTATTCAACTCAACTCTATTTAACGAACTGATGCACAAATGGACTGTTGGTTGTACAATTCTGTGACTCCATTTGTGATCTTCTGCCTGTTTTTCCTCCTCTTTGAGACAACTATGAACCCTTCATCACCATTCTTTTTTTCACTAACACCTAATGTCTCTTGCTCATCACTATCACTGGAATGAGGCACTGCCTTACTCTTTTCTTCATTTCCATACATAATGTTTATGACAGCACTGTCTTTAGCTACTTCATCATCACAATTTTCAAACTTCCCAACTTTTCCTTCACTGTTGTTAGATTCATCCACAGAATCAATATTTTCCTTGACAGATTTCACTAAAAAACTGAGCAATATCTGCCTTGCTATCTCGGACTTCTCGGATTCAGAAATACTGTTTTTTGTGGGACTTGCCTTGATTTCAGCAAAATTTTCATTTTTTTCTGCCATGTCATCAGAAACATTTGAATTAGAATCATTGGTTTCTATCTGAGAAGCACTTCTGGGAACAAACTCAGGCGCATGAGGATTCATTATTCTTGGAGATCCAAATCCGGTTCTTTCTCCGGTAGGTGTTTGGCTTTTACTAAAACCATGTTTCATGCGGAAAGTATAGTTGGTTCTGTAATATAGAGGTGATCTAGGTCCACAAGGGACCCTGGCAACAGCAGGGGGAAACACTGGCTCCACATGCATGCCTTGACTAACATCTGTATCATACACGCTAGTGAAGGAACCTGAATTTAAATGGTGAGACATGGACAACATTCCTGGATTGAAAGGTTTGGCCGCAGCTGAAAGCTTACTGCCATTTGTTTCTGTAGGTTTTTCCTGATCAGAAGAAGCAAGGGAAACCTTCTCAGCTTCCAATGCAGAATTTTCTTGTTGAGGTTCAATTTCTTGAGTTTCCTCTGTTTCATCATGCTCAGAAACTGCATTAACTATGGAACTTCGGCACGTACCTTCGTTGGTTGATGTCACAGGTAGACTGCTGCATGTCTCATCTTCAGCATTAATCTTCTCCATCTCAGCCTTTTCCAACAGTGGCTTTAAAACTGTACCTGGTGGAGCCAGAGCTACTTCTTTGTAAGATATAGACTTTGAAGCCAAGGAACTTAGAGATGCTGGAGATGAAATTTTTGACACAGAATTTTTTGTTGGATAATTAACAGAATCCTCGGTCAAAGCGATGTTTCGAGCTTTTGGTTGTCTAGACGGAGATGACATGTCTGAAATTGCTCTAGGAACTCCTCTTTGTGGTGGTGAAGTAATCTCATTCCTAGAACTGCTTTCCCTGTAAATGTAATTATTAGAACCATTGATGCTGAGCTTTGATAGAAGAGGTCGCTTTTTGTGGCCGAACTTGCGGTTAGCAGCATTTCCTGATCGCCCTTTTGAATTTGCTTCTTGCCAACCCTCATCTGAGGATGCCTCATAAACAACTTCACTTGTCACTGGCCTGTAACTTGTGAAATCACCATTTTCTTTTGGTATTTGAGAATCACGTGTGTCATTGGTTTCTTCTATATTCTCTTCTACCATGCTTGGAGCATCTCTTGAGTCATAAAAAACAATGCTCTCCTCAGCTACTGCATCTTCAGGTTCTTGACTGTTATCACTTGCTGGGAGCAACTGGGAAATAAAAGCGATATGTGAAATATAAAATATGGTAAATGTTCTAAAATGTTGTCAAAAGTACTTCTAATTTGAAATTAGACTATTCTAGCACTTCCCCTAAAACTATAAGCTAACTCCAAAAAAATGTAATATGTTGCATGCCGTTCAAACTTGACTTTAATAAAGGATAAAACTTCCAAAATCTTTGGAATATAGTCTTCCCTTAAGGGCAGTACTTGATGAAAGGCACGTGGTCAATGGAACCGGAACTCAAGGTATTTAATCAAGAGAAAAATCATAAGTTACCATATAGCATATCAAGAGAGGCATTGGTCACAAGCAAGCCATCATCTAGAAAAAATTTTACCCACCTTTGCACGCCTCTGTTTTCTCTGTGCATCATTTCTTTTCGGATCAGGACTGATAAAATCCAAGAGATCTGACACACTGCAAGAAAAGGCTTAAATAAATATGTATGTGTACCTTGAAATATAACCTGTTTAAAACACGGTAAATGGGGATACCATGTTAGTACCTAAGGTGACCTTTACTTGCAATGGATGCATCAGGCTTTGGAGTTCCATTTTTAGCTGCTTCCTGCTGCTCTATGGCTTTTGATTCAAAATACTCAAGCCATGCCGCAGCATCCTGCATTGGGGATTTGTTTAAAGAAAATTGTTAAGATTAGAAAAAACCAACTATCAAACCCCATAATTTGTTAATCCTTAGTTCAATCCTAGATAGGTACTCTTTCGCTTATACTAGTAATACCATCAGAAAAGGAAAATACCTGTGTACGAAGGTCTTCTGATCCAAGCTTTGCTTGAAGTATCTTTAGTGTAGTTTGCTCATGTTGCACACTCAGAGAAAATGCATCCATCAATGAAAGAGCTATAGCTATGGCGTGGTAGCTAGCAGCAGTCTATAACATGAAAAATTCTGTATAAAACACTTCCATCTATAGGGGAAGGGAGAAAAAGGAGGGATGGAAAGAGAGAGAGAGACCTGTATATGATCTGCTCCTAACAATCTTTTGTTGCATTTAAGAGCTTCATGCAAGTATCTCAGTGCCACATGAACATTTCCCATGCCCTCTTCCATCATAGCCACATTTATATATGTTGCAGCTGTGTTTGGATGAGACAGCCCACATGTAAAGTGAAGAAGGAATAGAGCACGATTAACATACCTGTGAAAAGGGACATGATTAAATAGTAATTTCAGAATATCAAGCAGAAAAATATAAGCATCCAAGGAACTCAATAAAGTTTAACTTACTTCAGAGCCAGCTCAATGTGTTGCAAACGATAATAGAAAACAGAAAGATCCCCGTAGCTTTTCATAGTGTCAGGGTGGTCAAGACCAAGCTCCCTCTCATTTATATCCAAGGCCTTTTGCTGATAAATGGTGGCCTAAATAAAGAATAATAAAAGTTGATATTTGTTCCAAATCTTTTACCAATCACTACATAAAGAGTTAAAGATACTACACAGGTCCTCACTAAAATGTGTTGATTCACTATCATATTTAGGTTCAGAAAGTCTTTAACATGCTTTCCCCTTTTCTCTTGCTTTCATCTCTTTCCCCTAGTAGCTTAGGACAAAAGAAACAATATTTTCTCCGACTATCTTAGCTTAAACTATGTATCAAGAAAAATTTCAGATAAAAATTTCAGATTTCTACTATAGCTTAGACAAAACTGAATTATTGTTACCTGGTTAAAATCTCCTGTGTGGTAGAGAACCACAGCTAGAAGACTATATGCACTTGCAGTATTTCGATGATAGGGTCCACAAACAACCATCATTTTAGCCAATGCCTGCAATATGATAGTATTGTCAAAACACCGCCATATTTATAACTAGTAAACTTTAAAAAGGATGTATTATCCAGACACCGAAGAAAGTGATTTGTACCTTTGTTCCATAATTTACAGCATCCTCAAGCTTTCCTTTATCAAGAGCAATTTTTGAAGCCTCCAACAAATTGCGTCCATCAATTGAGGAGCACCCTACATGCTGTAAAAAATGATCTTCTGTGTAAATGGTTCAATAAATTATACATTTACACATAACATAGATCTAGAGACTGTTACATAAACATGACCTCACCTTGCAAACAGGAACCAAGCTGATAATATCATTTTTCCCAAAGGGCTTACTAGACTCCATGTCATAATCTCTGGGGAATAATTCCAATCCAACCTGAAAACAAAAACAAGGGTAATTAATAAAAACTTCTTGTATGACAAATAGAATAAGACGACAAAATGCCAATACCTTGTGACATAGCCCTCTGAGAATTGACAGCTTCCTCAAATGTTGAAATTCATCATTCAGTGTCCACCCAAATCTTTTGGACAAAAACGTTCGAAGCCATTGAATTTTGAGATTATGATCATCATTCAAACTTTGATCATTATCTTCTGTTCGACTCCCACCAAGTAAGAAATTTAGTGTTGATGCAATGGCTGCAGATAGATCAGCTACATTGTCAACAGAGGCAATAACTGCTTTAAGTTGGTGCTTGAAAGCTCGAGTAATCATCTCATGAATACAAAGGGATTGTATGTGAGGAAGATTCTCAGCAAGTTTAACCTGATTCACACATGAAATTAGAACCAAAAAAAGCAAACCATATAATATAACCAAAACTACTTAAACCAGAAAGGTATATCTAGATTACAATAGCAGCTATCAAGCAGTAGAATAGTGGTAATATTTGAACACTGTTCAAAAAAAGGCTCTGGAGATTGGAAGAACATTACACATACTACATCCAGAAAATTAATCCTCAGCTAGCCAATATCTACAGGAAGCTTAGAAATAGAGAAAAGTATTCTCACCACTTGACCCAAAGATCGCATCTTTAAGCCTCTTAAATGCATAAAGTCAGTCAGTGTTCGCCCATCCACAGGAGAAAGTTCAAGTGATCCAAAGTCCATAGCCTAAAAAATTGATAAATTACGTTCTTAATTATTGACTACAACCTTTGTGTTATTTAAACAAATGTAAAGTTCTTTGAAAAATGTAATGTTACCAGCTTTGGCAAGGCAACTTCATCATAAAACTTGTGTGCCATGCTGATTAGCTCATCCACTGACTGTTGCAAGAAGAAACAAATTGAAATGATTAATACACTTACATGTACAAGAAAGATAATGAAAGATTCATTATCATAAAAATAGCAGCATAAATAATACCAAAAACAAACTAAATACAGACAAAGTAATAAAATTGGAAAATGACAGTCACAAAAGATGTAAGAAAAGTACTAGAAAATTTTCAAAAAAGAAATGTAGATCGCATTCCAGAGGTGATGTTGGTGTCTAACATTTAATGAACTTAATTTATTCAAAAAATATACCATTAAATACTCTTAAAAGACCTCTACTAAGCATTCAATTTTCAATAACCACTTTCACAACAGATTATTCAAAATTCTCCCCCTTAATATGTTGTTCTTAAACTTATAAAACTTCTCAAATTTGTGAAACTCTTATACAGACAAAACCTTCATGAAAGTATCAACAAGTTGATCATTAAAGTTGCAAATAGAAAAAGCAAAAAAAAGTATCAACATGAGAATACACCAAAATGAAGCACACAAACTTCAAAATACGTCACAAACCTTCGTGTGAAGACCAGTTCCAGATTCTTTGAGTCGCAAAAATGTTTCTTTAGAAAGTAGTTTCTCTAATTCATTTGAGTTACTCAAGTCATCACTGTTCGGCTCAACTTTATCAGCATTGTCATTCACATCTCCGGGTCTAGAATCATTTTGCTCTATAGAATCTGCACCGTCTACATTATTTGATTTCTTCTCTCTTTTCTTCAAAAATTTAAATTGCTTTCCAAGACCTTTAACAGCTTGCTCAACGTCATTTCCATCTTCTTTGTTTTTGGAACTGTTATCAGTTGAAGTTTCCTGTTTTTGCAAATGCTGCATCCAACAGGAACCAAGTTCCCATCTAATAGACCTTTCTGAAACACTTGGCTCCTCCTTTATTTTCTCTATGCCTTCTTGAATAACCTTTCGAACAAGGCTTTTAGTAGCATCTTCGTCATCCGAAATTGATGGGGATGATACATTCACTTCTAATGAATCAGATCCAGACTTGTGAAGCAGTAGCCTCAAACTGCATAGATCACAAAAATGTGTCACTTTGTCAGACATCATCCTAAATTTGTTATTATGATCAATCTCTATGGGTGACAATGCTTGCATTGAAATGGGTCTAATTAACCAATAGAGAAAGATAACACAAATGTTGCCTGACATAATATGCAACTTAAAAGTGCTACCATTTCCAGACCATCCATCCACAGTTAACATTTGCATAAAAGTTTATTGTTCAAAACCTGTTGATGTTGAGAGCATTTGCCCCACCATCTGGCTGATCGTCTATCTCAATGTCTCGAACTTTGGGCTTCCTCATGTTCACATTACCCACAACCTTTACTGTTGCAGTATATCCACAGTGGTGTACAACAACGACAGTCAAGGAAGAAGTATCCTGTACTCAACAAAGAGCAAATAAAAAAATGAACAATCACAATTCATCTATACCCTTGAGGGACAGGTTATTGACACTTACATGAACAATTACACTTTCATCAGCTGTCAATCCTTTGATTAAATTCTTCTGAACATCCTCCTTTTGCACGATGGATTCAACTTGCAAAGAATCATGCTTTTTATTTCCATCCTGGATGTCACGTTTGACTGTAATGGACAAGTCTCCCATTTGATCTTCATGCAGAACAGCACCCGGAGAAGAATTCAATTCATTCTTCATGTTTTTGTTGGATTCCATGATGTGCTGGATAGCTGCAACAGCCTTAAATATTGAGGTATCAACAAATTGATTGTGAAGAAGAAATGCTTTTCTATCCCTGACTACTCTCTCCTCCTCAGTTTTGCAAGGAAGAGAAGCCAATATTGCAAAATCCGTTGCCCACGGTCTAAGATCGAATTCGCCATTTCTTCCTTGGCCACCACCATTACCACCCCAGTTTTCATCCTCCGCGGGTAATGAAGGAAAGCTTGAAGGAGACTCGGCTACAGATGGAGGGACAAGCCATGTATTTGCTCGGAATCCATATGGAAGATTTCCAAACTGAAGAAACATGCTGTTAGAGAAAGATGTTTTCAAAAGAAAGGCAAATAATAATCAGTTTCATTAATTTGATGAAAAGTGTACCTTATTACGTTCCAAAAAGGCTTTCATCAACGATTCATATGCCTACATTCATCAAGTCATTTGTTAGAAAGCTAGTTAAAACATCAAACTCCCTGAAGAAAAATCAGATTCTTATATCTATTTTTCTGATATCTTCACATGAAAGATATGTAAATAAAAGCACAAAATATGAACAACTTCAGTAGATAGAGTTTATAGCCATTTATATATTATAGAATGAGTTAAGAACCTAAAAGGGGAAGCAAAGAAGTTGGGAATAAGAAGAAAGAGAAACATACATTAGCAAAGGCTCGGCTGAGCTGTTGCAGAAGATCAACCAAGGTGTGGCTGTGCAGAGACTGCTTCCCCACAGTGTAAAACCCTTTCTCTGAAACAACTACTTCTATTACCTTCCCATTGCATATTTTAACCTTCATTCACGCACCAACAACATTTTCTCACGTCAGATACACATAACATAATGCAACATGCATCAGTAACAAAGGAAAAGGCCAAAACCTGAAGCTGAAAGTAATCCCCTTTGCGCCTATCATCTTCATCCTTCACTTCACATCTCTTCAATTCTGCAAAACCCAAAAAAAAAAAATGTTTTTCCATTAAATTGTTGTTAAGCTTGTGATTTTCCCATGAGTTTGTTCAACAGAAATGAAAGTGAAGAGAAAGAGGTACCCACGTAAAATGGGGGGAGAGAGGTGAGACAAGGAGAAGAACTCGTAGAAATCTGAGAGCTTCGGCGTCGGGTGAATGGCCTTCATCCCCACATTGTCGGAGATCGCCGACGGTGGCGCCTCCGACGATGGTGACCCGACCCGGGATTCCCCATTCGGTGTTTCAGGTGGGCTCAAACTCGTCTTGTTCTGGTGTTGGGCCTTCCCGTTTTTCTTGGGCCTCGATTCTGGGCTTGGTAAACTCCTTTTGGGCCTACCGAACCTTGTTGTGCATGCCACAATATCCAAGACCCTCCGCACGTGCGCAACTGCTTGGGCCTCCTCTGTGTAATCCTCTGACACAGTGACACAAACAAATAAATATATAAATAATAAATAAGTTTAAATAATCATTTACAGTGATTTTCTTATTATTAAAAACTCACTACAAAAACTACGACATTATTATTTTTTCATTCATTACGACTTCAGAGTTTCTTAGAAATGGAAAAACCTTTTATATTTTAAAACCTTTATTTTGTAATGATAGAGAATAAAACTTAGAATGAAAAGCGTTTATATAAGAACTAAAACATATTTACTTAAAATATAAGGATTAAAAAAATAGCGTAATGATTAAATAAATAATTAATCAAAGAATTTCATTCTGCAAGTATAAATAATTGAAATGAACAGTGACACGTGAAATCACACCGGTGAGTTTCGTGACACTGATATTTTGAGAGAGAATAAAATAAACATGCGGCAAAACAAAACACATGATTTTCACATGATTATTTTTAATTATTGTACAATCATTTCACCCCATAATTAATTACTGGTTATTCTTAACTTAAAAAAAATCTGTTATGGATGCATAAATAATTTTTCAATAATACTTGAATTTTGAATTATTTGAAAAGATCGAAAAAGGGGCGTACAGAAAACGTTAGTATCACATGTTGGTTTCAACATAGCTTTAAAAATTTAATTGTTCTTTTTAATTTTCTCTTATATTTATAAAAAAGAAAAATACAATTATTTTGGTATATATTAAATTCCAACACGAAGCTATTATGAGATGGCGATGGTGTAGGAAAAGTGGGGTTTGGTTTTCCACCGAAATGCAACTTGAATAAATGGCAACAACAATATTGGGCGAAGCATTAACGTGTATCACACAAAAAATAGATTTTCACTCTTGTGAAAAGGACAACAAAGTATTTTTCAAATACCAAAATAAGTGAATAGATTTTTTCTTTCTTTGTATGCATTGCTTTAAAGAAACACCATAAATATAAATAACCATTTTGAAAATAAAAATTAAAAATAAAACCACATTGGAAGGTTTTTCACTTACTCCTAGATGATTTATTAATTTTTCAATAAAGGGCACACTTAAAAATTAGTACATTTGAACATTAAAAACCACTATTTTTTTTTTCAAATAGTTGGAGCCCACAAAAAATATTCCATTATTTGTTGTAAACTACTATGTTTTAAGAAGTATTAAAAGATGTTGTATTCTATAGAGCAATGTCTCCTCTAATGTTAGGTGAAATTCCTCCACATGTAACTAAGCCAAATAGGAGATGAAAAAAACTAAGTATCTAAAGGAAAATAAAACAATTTCTCTTTATAGAACCCAATATAAAGAAAAAAAAAATTAAAGCAATGAGATTTATAAAGCACAAAATCTTTATAAAAACCAATGTAATAAGTTTTTTCAAACAAGAACTTTTGACATTAGTGTACATTCAAACTTTGAACAAAGACTTTAACATTAAAATACAAGAAGTTTAACATAACAAGAGCATGATGTTATTACCATTTAAAATATCTTTGTGTCACAATATTTGAAAAGAAAAAAAAAAATCTTGTTAATCACGAGATTCTCTATGTTTCGGATATTGTCCTCGTAAAATATAATAAAATACAATATAGTAGACAATGTTTTAAAAGATATTATTTTTTTTTATATTTTAATATTAATATATTTTGGAAACTCTGATAGTAGAAGATAACATAAATAAACAATAAAAAATTCTGACCGGTTCATCCTTGCATGTAACTTCATTGGTAAAAAAAAAATGCCAAAAAAAAAAAAAAAAATAAAAAAAAAAAAAATTAAAAGCATTGATTAAAAACTTAATGGCAAAACCAGTTCACAACTCCCAACTCAACACCATTATGGAAATTTGCAATTACCCCTTCAGCCATTCGATGAGTCTTAATTAAAAAATAAATGAAATTTCAGTGCAAATTCTGATTAAACTCATTACCCTCTTCTTAAAAAAGAAGAAAGTAGATTAAAGTGGTGAACAAAAATAGCCAGAAATGGTAGAGTAAACTAAATGCAGAAGCACATGAGACACAATTTGTAGTTGATAATGAATGGGAAACATGTTGTTGAGTACACCTACCTTCAACCATTCTCAGAAGACATGGCTTTAGGGTAACAATTTCCACTCTGTCATTTAATTTATGACCTTTACCCTAAGGAAGGAACAGAGTATATGTGTGAGACAAAAATAAATAAAGATTGAGAAGGGTTTTTCACACAGGAATATAAAATATTAACTCAATAAATAAATAAATAAATAATTTCAAAAATATTTAAATGCCAACCTCATGAGATAAAGAATAGTTTGTGAAATGGCATGTCTCCACCTTCACAGCCAATAGTTTCCTCACATCGAGTATCTTATCAGTCGAGATACCCTTTCGCAAATTTTCATCACACAAATCGTTAGCGAGATGTAAAACTCGTCAAATGACACACAACGAGAATCTAAATTCTCCAATAATACACAAAACCTTCAATGATACACAATTACAAAATGAAATTTTAAACCCTTCAATTGACACACAACTGATTCAGAATGTGAAATAATATACATACCTTCAAGAGAATTTGGGTATCATATGGAGTCACCACATTGATGTCAACAAGAGAAGGTGCTGCTGCTGCTGAAAATGAAAACACACAACAACAACAAACAGACATTGCAGAAAAGTTTTTCAGTTCCATTATCTACACCAATATATATATATACACACACTAATCTGGTGATGTTCACAAAAAACAACACCTTTCTCTTCCTTTTTCTTCTTCTCTGCTTTTGCTTTATTTGATTTCCCTTTTCCTGATCTTGGAGGCATTTTTTCTGCACACTGCCACACACACAAAAGGTAATTTTTTTTTTTTTGCATAGAAAGTTGAGAGCACTAGTTTGGAAAACTCATCAGCAATCCAAAACTTTGGGTGGTAAAAGGAGATTTTATACTAAAAAAGGTGTTATAAAGATTGATAAAGAAGAAGAAGAATGAAGAGTGTGGAGAAAAGAGTGTGAGAAGAAAGAAACATAAGTTTTGAAGAAGTGAGTGATATATTGTAATTTGGGTTGAAGAGGATAGGATAAGGGTGATGGAATTTTAACCTTTTGAGGATTTGAGAGCAATTGTAGCCTCTCCTTGTTGCTAATAACTTGATATCTTCTTTTTTTTTTTTTTTTTTTTTTTTTTCTCTTTCTCTCTCTCTTTGTGTTTTTTGTGGAACCATGTGATGTGAATCTCAATGCAAATGTCTTATAACAAAGTTTGAGGTGGGCATGCACTTGAGCCCAGGCAAAAGACAAAATGGCCAGTGCAGACAAAACTGGCCGTTGATTGCCTGCCACGTGGCGCTCTGCCGTGTGGCGAGTTCATTTTGTTTTATCACATGTTTGCATCTTCAATTGATGCTCCTGTGCAGAGTCATCACACACCGTCCATCTCCCATCATGTAATCAACTTTTGACAGTGTGTGTATTATTGAACCTCATGCACCAACCTTGTCATCTTCTCATTGGTTGCTACCTATTGTATTCACTATTTAGTCCATCACTTGCAATTTTAAATCATTTTTTTTTCTTTATCTCTATGGCAGGGAAAAATATGGCTGCAATTTGCAAATACTAAAAGAGTTACTTTCTGTTTATTTTGATCTTACATGCTAATGAATTATTTTACAAAGAAAATAACAGATTAATATATAAAAACTTGGAAAATCACTTTTCTTTTATGTTGAAACATGTCAATATATACTTGTAAACAAATGTATTTATTTTGTGCAATAAAAATCAAAGTAGTTCACAAATATTTTGTCAAAATCAAGAAAATTCAATGTAGTTCGTAGTTGTCAAAATCAAGAAAATTCAATGTAGTTCGTAGTTCCTATGGGCTTAAAACTACTAATTAAAAAGTATTGAGTGTTTTTTATTAATCATTTATAAAATGCATCAATTTTTACAGTATGTTTAATAATAAATATTATTTTTTTTACTCTTGTTCAACATTTGTAGAACTGAAAATATTTCATTGTCTTGATTATGTTGTTTAAGATCATGGATTAAATATTAAGAAGGATTTACATTAATATTACTTTTGCAATAAATTATTTGCATTTATTATTATTATTATTACTCTAAGATAATTTATAATATTTATATCCATATATATTAATTATATAACAAAGATACTTCTTATTATATGAAAGAAACAAATTTGAATTCTATGCTGATTTTTTACGTGTTGTTTTTTTTTTACTGTATTTTCATAATACACTGACTACTATTAATTTTAACGTTTTAAAATATATTAAAAGATATTTAAAATATCAATACAATCTATTTTTAATACCCAACAGATAATAATATAAAAAATCAATAAAAAAATTTGTACTCAAAAAAATCATCTGATGTATGCTTTCAATGACTACAAATATTCTGCATAATATAATTAATACTCATTAATTTTCATTAACTCCGTTCCTTGGTAAAAAGCATGTCAAACTAATAAAGTAAGCACAAGCTTCAAAAATGTTGGTGCATGAAAATGATGTAACTTTGGGTCATTAAGTTGATCAATCTTTTCAAACGTGATTACCTAGGCTAAGAGTAATTACACTCCATTTGACTTAATGATAACCGTCCAAATTTAAAATTGAAAAAAAAAAACGACAAAATATTATACAAAACGTGGTCCCTTCAAATATATAAACACGATATGAACAATTAAATAAATAGTTGCGAATTGATTTCAACGACTAGAGTTTATCTAAATATATATATTTGAATAATTATTGGAGTCAAAATAATTGACAAAATATAAAGTAAACTTCTTCGAGGAATCGAATATTTGTAGATACCATTCTGCAATGCAAATATGTACAATCCAATGGATTGGTTAGCAATTTTTTAAATAAAACCTTGATTATTTTGTTTTGACTTTTATAATTACTGTCAATAATATTTTGTTAGTGATTTAGGTTGTATAAAAAAAAAAAATCGTACAAGTGTTACTCTTTCGTGTTGGATTAGATTTTAAATTTGTAGAAGGTTTAATACATTTTATTGTCTTAACAATTATTTAATGTTTATCTTTTACTTGATTTATTCATACTGATATCTGTTAAAGCAAAGACGTGATCATTAGATAATCTTAACATTTTTCTTTGGAGACGATGGTTTGATAAAATAATATATTAATATAATAAAATCACTACTAACTCTTTTAATAAATATTAATATTACCTCGAGTTAAAAATAATTAAAATAAAACATATGACAAATATTACGACTAAAAGGTTATTAAGATTTACTAAATCAAATTAAAATATATAGATATGTTTTTATTTAAATCAATTTTACAAAATCCATTTATAAGATGGAAGTATTCGTATATATTATGATAATATATTGATTATATTATATATTGATTTTATAAATTTATATTTATAGCTTTTTTAAAATATTTAACGTCACTTTAAACATACAATAATAATATTTTAATTACGTTTTGAAAAAAATTAAATTGAAAAAAATATTCGAATTTTTCACATAACGTTTTTAATCATAGTATATACATTTTTTTACTTACACAACAAAAAAATAGTTATGGTGTATTTATGTTTGTAACGGTAATGTGTGTGATTTTATTTAAGAAAGGAGGCTTGCATTTCTCCGTTCAATTCAATATTTAATAACGGCAGTTGAAATATTATTATTATTATTATTATTTTAAAATAGTATTTATTTTAAATAAAAAAATAAGTATAAAGATATAGTTAAAAAGTTATTATTTATTTTTAATTTTTAATTATGCACTACTGCTTAATATTAAAATTGTAGAAATTGATTTAATCATCAAAATTATACATAAATAGCATTAAGCTAAACATTTATTAATTAATTATCAAAATTGATATTAAAGAGCATTAATAATAAAATTAAATAATGAATTAGTATTCAATATTAAAATTATACAATTTAATAATTTATTAAATATATAATTAAGAACATTAAGTTAACTTTCGTCCCACTACTATCATTAAATTGTGGTATAAACATTATTAAGGTAAGTAATTCAATTCTAAATTTATGTTATGTTTAATTAAAATGTAATCATTAATAAGTTTAAGTCTCATTTACCAATAAAGGATACCAATCTATAAGTTAGAATAATGTGCATGCTCTATTGAAATTTCGATCTAGGAAAAAAATTAAATTTCTTTTATTATTATTATTATTTAATATTTAACTAAAACAATTAAGAAATAAACTAATTATACGGAATAATTGATTATTTATTTTCTATTTTTAAACTTGTTTTATAACATTAATATTAGTTATTAAACATATATATAAATAGCATTAATTTTAACAATTTATTTTTTTCATTAATTACAGATAACGTATTTAATTTAATTTAATTTCATCCTACCACTATTATAAATAATATTACAATTCGATTATTTCAAAATTTATCAATTTAAACGATACATGATTTTCCAATGACTAAGATTAAAATTCTAACAAATGGTATTAGTATTGAATAATAATATAAACAAAAAAGTTAATGTCAAAGTGATTTGTAGAATCAAAAAATAATCTTTTAATATAATAGCCCACTTATTTGGCACACTATTTTTACATAATTTTTCTCCCTTTTTTACCCCTAAAAACCTTTCATTGGATTCATTGATCAGTTCCTTTTCAATTATGTCTTTTGATGAATACTTTGGCTCCTTCACATATAAAAATTAATACATATACATGTATACATGTTGTGAATGTTTTCACACTATTTATAAATATATTTTAAAATATTAAAATTATTATACATCAGTATATTTTAAGAGCACAACAAAAATGATAATATTAATAATTTAATAGAATAGTTAAAAAGTAACAAAAAAAAAGTGAAATAGAATTGTTTGATTGCAATGTTTCATAGTCTTTTTCCTAAGCTATGGTGCCATGCCACTTTATTTTCATTAAACTCTTGTCTCATTGTGTTTGCAACAACCAATTCATGATTTCTCATTCTTAATTAGAAAAAGAAATGCAGCATTAATGACTACATTTTAATATATCATTTGACTTCAACCTTTATAAATCTTTTTAAGATTAAATATATTTTTTTTTCTAAATTATTATAAAAATATATACTATTATGTTAACAAGTAAATTTAGTTTTAACTTAACTTTTTAAAACCTAACTATTTGTTGTATTTATATATTATAATATTTTTTTTCTCATGTCTTGATATAGATTTTTAATGAAAAAAATATACTTTAGAAAGCTAAAAATTGTAGTTGTAGTCTATAAAAGAAAAAACCTAATAAATAGTGAAAGTTTGTAGGATTGAACATAGTGGATAGTTGGCACTTAACATGACACCAAACTCTGTACCTCATTTCACAAAATCATTCATTGGCACCACATTTTGGTTCGCCAACTTTCATAAAATCCTTCGCTGCCAACACATTTTTTAATCAACAATACCATAATCATTTTAATTAAAATTCACTTTCAAATTTAAGTGCAAAGCCATATTTTTAAATTATTTACTATATAACTATTTGTAAAATGCCTAGTGTTTAAAGAACAAAAAAATGCTTTTGGTTCGGTCTTAAATTAAAATAGTGAAGAAATAAACTTAATTTTGAAAGTCACGTCCTTACTCATCAGAGACAAAACTAATTTATAATAACAAGGTACAAATTTTATTTTGTTGATTTTGTAAGTTTAAGTTAAATTTAAAGTTGATTTCTTAATATAATCAAAATCAAGAATTTAAGATCATTATAGTAAATTTTGTTGTTTAATAAGTTTATTATTTCACTCGTTATAAGGTCGTTTCATTATTTATAACATCGCTCTTTGAATCACTATTAATATCTAGTTTCACATTAGAAATATATATGTTTCAGACACGAATAAGATGCGTTAAAAATCTCACATCAATTAAAGGTAATATCAATTTATAATAATAAATAAATATAAATCTTTTTTACAAACTCATTTTGTAAGGTTAACTTTGTAAGACTCCACCTTATTTTCATTTATTCTTCACAAAGTTAAACTCATAATTTCTTCTCTTGTACTCTTAAACAAAATTTTAAAATAATTAAAAATGTTTTCTTTAAGCTAAACAGTATAGAGTTAAAGATTTATTCAAAATATCATTTAAATCATAAAAATCTTACTCAAAACTTGTGTTCCTCTCAACATTTACTCATTATTTAAAGGAATAATCAAAGACAATATGGGTGTTTATTAGGAAATGGAGGACAAGTTCATCTGAAGAAAGATATACTTTTATCAGTATTCCAGAATTAAAAGATAAAAATGAAAAAAAAAAATCAAGGCAAACTAAATTTAAAATTTATGTAAAAACTAAGGAATTATCTTCCAATCAAATAAACACTGTGATGCCTGCAGGCAGCAGGGTTAGGTAGCTGTTGAGATCAGAAGAAGAACATTCTGAAAGCTTCAACAACTTTCTCAGGCCTGTCAAAGATTCAAAAGGGTATATTCTTAGTATGTTGAAAAAAATATTTCCCTATTTAATGCTATGTCAAAGTTGTTTACCAGTCCTCTTGTGGCATGTGACCTGCTCCTTCTATCAATTTCAGCTGAATTTGTGATGGATTTCCATTCTTAAACTGCTCTGCTACAGACTGAGGCAAGTATTTGTCTGATAATCCCCAAGCAACAAGAATTGGTTTATCCCATCTGTAATCAAATTACAAACCCTAGTTATCAATGCAAGTTTAGGGTAAGATTTTGATTTTCATATCTCTTCCCACAAATTAGAGTTGTCATTCTACACACATGCATAACAAACAATGAATATGCTGAAAAATGAATGGAGTTATAAGGTGAGTTAGTGATAAAGTTGAAAGAAAGGCGAGAGAGATCATGGATTCAACTTCTCTCATAATATTTGAGAGTTATAAGATTTGTTTGATGGGTTTGGAAAAAAAGGCGAAAGAGTTGTGAGTTTAACTTCATCCACTAACAAAATACTAACAACTAACATTTGCTGATAAATAGTTTTAGAGGATTCAAATTAATAGTGTATACTACATACTATATATGTCAGATTAAAAATGTTTCAATCTCCCAACATGCTAAAAAGTAAACTTGATTCTTGTCTGAGAGTTACTGTTGCCACCCAGATGTTTAGTGTTGGGTTTTATATATTTTTCATATATATGGTTTATGGTCATGGTTATATATATTTTATATCATATGGTTATAGTCATTGAGAGATTGTGATTCCATATGGTTATATGATATTAGTCTTACACATATAAGACATTTGACACCACTTTTACCCCAAAACCTTAAAGCAATGGTGTTATGGGTCTTTATTCTTATATAGTGTTTAACTTTATCTTTTCTATCTAATGTGTGACTTTGACTCACACTTGGACTATTTCCAACATTTAGTTCCCCCGCTTCTTTCATCAAGAACAACTAATCAATTCCAAAATAATGATAATAACGAAGCATGAAATTAATATACCTCTCAGTTGCAAATCCTTCTGCTATTTGATTGAAAGTACCTTTGAAGTTAGCTTTTCTTGCAGCTTCAAGTAGTGCTGAAACCCAACATCAGAAACTTGGTTGTTACTAAAACTAAGTCAGCAAAATTAGTTTTACTTATGTTCATTACATAAATTTATAGTTAATAAACCATGGTTTTTCTAGTGACTGAACTGAATATATATATCAGGTATAAATATAATCATTTTTCATGAACATCACTCTGAACTTGGCACAAAGTAACTTTTCTTCACTTCCTGCATATAATATAACATATCTATCGGTTTTATAAACAATTTCCTTAAAATTGAATTACAAGCAGAAAATTTGAGACCACCAAAGTGATGATGTCTTGTCTGTCACTAACCAAATCCAGGTCCACTGCTTTTCAAATAAGGTAGCCTGTACACGTCAGCCTTTTCATTTTTTAGAACGTAACTGCAAAATAGACAATCTATAAGAACAAGATCCTTAAAAAATTTTAGTTTGAGGAAGTGTTATTTCCTTAATTCACATTTTGATGCTTTAACAAGAAAGATGTTTGCACCAGTGGGTTACTGAAAACAACAATGAGTAAGCTCAATGCTGCTCCTGCACTAAAATTGCAGGACTTCACAGTCTTTGAACAATGCATTATATGAAGGACAAGGAGGTTTTCATAAGTGAAACACTTACCACATAAGGTGGTGCTAAAGCCTAGTATGATTCTGGTTTAATGGATGTGCGAAATTGTTGGTTTATATTCCTAATTAAGCTAAGTTAATTTGTTTACTTCTATCTGTGAAAAACTATACAAGATATTTTCAGCACTTTGGAAATGGCATAGTAAGTTGCAGTTTACAGCTTCAACTTATAAAATTACCAGGCAATAGTCATGTACAATTTTTGGATACATACGGGCTACCTCCTTCAATAAACCGCTCAGCGATGATAGCATTCTGGCTTGTAAATTCACCATACAGAGGAATTCTAGAAACGAAAGAAAAAACATCAATGGAGTTATTATAGTATATGAATCAAGATCAAACAGCCAACATGTCACAAAAAGACAAAACAGCATTAGTATCAGCTCTGCATTGTGACATGTAGAACATATTTATGGCCAAACCACATCATTCATTGGTAAAAACTGTCATGAAATACTCTAATTTTTTAGCTCCATTGATAAGGTACTATTCATTGATAAGAATAGGAATAAGGTTGTTCTTTAGTTGAAGAAATACTCAGTTACTAGAACATTTGGAAGTGAAGACAGTGCTCCATAGCCTTCAAGTGATTGAAATTTTAGAGATAAATCTACAGAACATTTGCATAGATTTAGCCGAGAAGTTCAGTTATACATTCATTGGTACTGTAAGAAATAAACCTTAGCTTCTGAAAAAGTCCAGGAATGGAAGATGAATCTGTTAATGGACTGTTCAGTATTGCTAGCTTTGATATCTTGCTTGAGTTCTTCAGGGCCCAAGTTAGTCCATAGGAACCTACAAGAAATCCCTTGAGGAGAATTACGAACATATGTTAGACACAGTATTTAGTAAGGAGTTCACAAAACTAAAATGCAACTAGAATATACATCTACTTTTAAGAGAAGCATTCCATCTTTATGTAAATGTATCACATCGTTTTAGAAAATTTTGAATGCAAAATATGCTACTAACTGCAGATTGTATTATTCATTCTTTAGGTACCTGAACAACTAGGAAAAAGGGGGATTTGACCTCTAACACCTCAAGCAGTTTATCCAATGCATCGTGGAACTCCTTTTCTATGAGAAATGAAAGAAATGCATTAATGAGGTTTCTGCAGGAAAAACTGCTTATGATATATAAGATGTTTTCATCACAAAACCTGTGTAATCAAAACCATATCCTGGCTGCGGTTTGTCACTGAAACCAAATCCTATCCAGTCTGGTGCAAAGCAATGGAACCCTGAATCTGACAACTGTTTTAAGAGGAAGAAAATTTAAAACAGAGAAAATTTAAACAGATTTAATCATAAGATAATGAAAAACATGCAATGAAGGTAAAGTGACAGTGTAAAATCAAGAACAAGTAATGCTCAAAGTTACTCATAATCTGGAGAAAGAAGGGAACAATAAGTACTTCAAATTATTGCATTAGTTACATGGTAACAGCTGACACTAACAGCACACAGTTCATTATTGGCTACTGGGGTTGAAGAGTTCAAGGATTTTGAAAAGGACAAAATATACAATTGCTTGTGTTGTTCTATGCTCCAATCAAAAATTAAGTTTAACCTCGTTACAGTGATGAAACTCTAATTCTGACCGAAGACCTCCACAGAAAACACAACAATTTTTAAATTTTGTCCTTCTGAGATATGAGAGGCTCAAAATCATTCATTCTGATGAGAAGATCATGTTTGATTGCATACAAAATAGAAGTAGCATGAAAACCTGAGACATAACAACTCGGTAGCTAAAAGATTGTGTAGGAGCACCATGAAGAAAGACAATTGTTCCTCTTCTGCTACTAGCTGACCCTGCAAAATAAGACAAGGAAAAAAAAATCCAAAAGCGAGCATTTTCCATACATTTCTTAAACTTGAAAATGGAAAATCAGAAACCAATTCCTCAGCTAAGAAACAAACAGTACCAGTTTCTCGCACAAACCATCTTAACTTGCCAGATTTAACGTATGACCCGTATTCCTTGCCCTTGTCTTCTGTCCTCTAGCAAAACAAAAACTATTACTACATTCCCACTCAGTGAAAACCAGCATCACTGATCAATCAAACATTAATAGTTGAAGAAGCATCATCAAGTCATGCACAAACAACACAAAGTCTTCAATGTTATATATCAGGAATCAAAGGAAGTAGAAGGAGAAAAGAAAGATTGGTACATAAAGCATTTGGCCAACGTTGCCATCTTCAGCAGGGCTCTCAGGCAATTGAATAGCACTGCGGCTTGAAGCGTTGTCAGTGACAAACCCAAAAGGGTTGAATGCTGAGGCTTCTTTGTCCTCGGATTCACCCTTCTCTGTAGAGCTAGCTCTCACTGTAACACTTCTTGTGGGTGTTATTCTTCTTTTACAGCAGTATGTGGTGGAAGAAATGGCAAGGTTGAGAGTGGGAGAAAACATGGCAGAAAAAACCATTGTTGGGAGAGGTGACTTAACGGTTCAAAGTGAACATAACATAACCAACGATTCTAGCCAAAACTTTTTTGTTTGATATTTATCTTTTCTTGGTTGCTTCATAAATTGCGGTTGATGTCCCCACTTCAACGTAGTCCTCATATATTTCCACCTAAGATGTGGCATATAGTGAGAACTGGTAAGAACACACCACGTGTGATTGCATTTTTTTTTTATACTTATTAAACTAAAAATAACAATTCACACAATAGTTTTCGTAAAGAAAATATTAAAAAGCTGCGTGAATAAGGACAAAATGGTATAAAATATGTACAAATGTGTAACGTTGTATATGTAAGTCATCCGTAACAAAGCATTTATCATGTCAATGGTAACAAAGATAATAAGCACTTGTATACATAATAGTTAATAAAACCATTTGATTCAAAATTGTAACATCATTAATATGTTCAAGTTAACTTGTTGAGAGTCACAACATTAAATGGGTTAGTTTCTGGCTTAATGAGTTCAAAATACTTGTGACAGGAAAAAAATAAAGTGACACGAGCTGACAATTGATATTTGCAACCTTGATCAACTTCTATTTGAAATTTTCCTTACCATTTTCTTGTGAACGGTAATAAAAAAATACATTTTAAGTCTAACTCAACTTTAAAAAAAACTTATAAGATATAATTTACATTTATTTATATATTCTAGAATGATTTTATCTTTAGTCAAACCTAACTATATAAGTTTGATATACATATTTAAAAAGTAATTTAATTGTGACAGTAAACATATTTTCCCACAGAATGTGCAGGTGGTGTCAAGTTTCTATAATTATATAATGGAGATAAAAATTGACATGACTTGAGCACAAAAGTATATAATGTATATTTCTATGTCAATGTGAGAACTTCACAACTTAGTAGGCTTGTATTGTGGCTACTCTTCTGGATCTTCTTGTTAAAATGTTCACCAGAAATTATTACATGAACATGAACCATTCCTGAAATGATGGAATCTGGTTTTATCTCTAATTATTAGTTCCCTGTTGTAAGCTTCTGAAACCAGCTTTGCCATCTGGTGACAATCCACACACATTCTAAGGTTCTTAACTATTCTTATAGTAACTCCAGGGCCTGAACTAATGAGGGCATAGGCAATAGCCAACTTCTCACTATGCCGGTAAAGTGCAGTCTCCTTATCCTCCTCCCCAAGATCAAGGAAAACCTCTGATGTATCAGGTGAATAACCTGCTTTAATCAAGTCCTGCATCATGTTTTCTAACTTTTCATATATATATTTAGATTGAGGATGTGACTGGTCCCCAGCAACAAATTCATAAACATTGCCATTCAACTCCATCAAACTGCAACCTGGTGTTTTCTTGATTCCCCTCTCCATCATCATTTTCCTCACCTCACGCAGGTTTTCCCATCTCTTGCAGGCAGCATATATATTACATAACAAGACATAAACAGCCCCATTTTCAGGCTCTAGCTCAAGAATTTGTTTAGCTGCCATTTCTGCTAGATGCACATTTTTGTGTACTCTACAAGCGCCAAGAAGTGATCCCCAAACAATTGAATTTGGTTTCACAGGCATATTCACTATGACCTCAATGGCTTCTTCTAAATGCCCAGCACGACCAAGGAGATCAACCATGCATCCATAATGTGTCACATTAGGTTTAATTCCATGTTGCATGGTCATGGCAGTGAAAAAACCTTTTCCTTTCTCTACCATGCCTGCATGTGTGCATGCACACAGGACCCCAATATAGGTTATCTCGTCTGGTGTAACTGAAGCCTCTATCATACTTGAAAACATGGCAAGAGCTTCTTCACCATGGCCATTAATGGCAAGGCCAAGTATCATCGCTGTCCAGGTAAATTTGTCTTTCTGAAGCATTTCCTTGAATACTGTTTTTGCTTTTCCAACATTCCCACATTTAAAGTACATGTCTATCAGAGCATTCCCGACAAAAGTATCATTTTTTATACTGTTTTTGTCAATATAAGTCTTCACCCATTCCCCTAGCTCAAGTGCTCCCAGATGAGCACAAGCCGTTAGAATGCTTACCATGGTGAACTCGTCAGGTTTCACATTTGACATTTGCATCTCACGGAAGAGTGCTAAAACCTCTATGAAACGGTTCATTCTGAGGTAGCCATCAATCATAGCAGTCCAGGAAACATAATCTCTCTCTGGCATTTGATCAAAATACTTCCGAGCTAAATCAATTTGACCGACATTGGCAAACCCAGTAACAATACAAGTCCAAGAAATAACATCTCGAGCCTTCATATTGTCAAAAACACCTTGTGCAGCATCCATTTCTCCACAAGATGCAAACATATCGATCAAAGCATTTTCCAATATGAGATTAGGTTCAACAGTACCTTCCTTAATATACTTAAAAATGTTCTTGCCCCCATCAAAATCCTTCAATTTAGAGAATGCAGAAAGCATCAATACTAGTGTAACTGAATTGGGCGACACTCCTCTCTTCTCCATCTCAATAAAAAGCTTCTTTGATTTCTTAAATTGCTTAACTCTGTTATACCCGGATAGCATTATATTCCAGGTAACTACTTCCCACGCATCACCCTTATAGAAAACCTTGTAAGCCAAATCCACAAGCCCACACAAGGAAAACATATGTATGAAAGCCTTTTGAACAAACAAATTAGAATCAAATCCATGCTTCACTGCATGGTTAAGTAACACTTTCCCATGCTGCAAAGCCATGTCACTGTTAAATCCCTTCAACAAGAAGGGAAATGTATAACGGTCAGGCATGATGCTATTGGCCAGCATTAATAGATACATGGAAACTCCATTCTCAGGACGGTTGATCCTAGAATACCCCTTGATCATGGTATTCCAAATGAACACAGTTGGGTGCGGGATTGTGTCAAACACCTGACGGGCATAGTCCATATCCCCTGATTGATGAGCACAACAGAAGGCTATGACTCTATTTTGAAATAAAGGGTCTGAAGAGAGACCAATTTTGAGAGTGTGGCAGTGAATTTGCTTTAGCTGGTATGTGGACTTGCACCTCTCAAGCAAAGAGATTGGAGATTCTCCAAAGCAGTTTGAAGAACACACAACAGTAGCAAGAGTGCTACAAATCACTCTATTGGGGAACCAAGAAAATGGAAATTTGAATGTTGCAAGTGAAAAAAACAAGGGAGTTGACAAAGATAACATGGAGAACATGTCATCTCACTCAAGTGCATATCTAGGATCAATGTGACAAGTATCTATTCATGTTTTGTGGTCACTAAAAGTTTGAAAATTTAAGTACAAGTTTAAGTCTTACCTAAAGTAAAAATGAAAAGAAATGAAAATTACATAGAAAAAGAAAGACTTACTCTAAAAATTGAGTTGGAAATAATGATATTAGATTCATGTCTGATTGGTAATTACCACTTCAATTCTATAACAAAAAGATAATAGATAATCACACTTCCAATGCAAGGAGCAAGATTCTATGAAAGCTTCTCAAGATACAATTATTTTTGGACAATTGATCGTACAATTTAGTATTTTTTTTCATTAGCTTAAATAACTTTTTAGTTTTTTGTGATACTTTTCTTAGATAGATAATAAAAAGATTGTTTTTTGTCTTCTATAAAAAATAAAAAACTATTTTTGCTTTGACTCGAGTTGTTTACTTACCCAAGTGATTTAGTTAGTACTCGTATGATATGTAAGTGATTCATTAGGATTAACAAGTGTATTATTGTTATGTACTTTTCTTAATATAATTTCTTTTATTTTAGTGTCTCATAATAGTTTTATTTGTATTTGTATCTCAATTTATTATTAGTTCTTTGTAAAAGTTTTATTTTTATTTTGATCATCGATATTATTTGAATAGTGTGTTATTTGGTAAGCGATCAAATAGATAATAAGTAGAACTAAGATGTGTTATTTTAAATTGTTTTATTTTGAAGGAAGAAAATCAGTTAATATCATGCAAATACTTTTTATTTTCTTCCGATATGATTTATATATATATATATATATATCGTCCAGATTTCCTAAAAATCCAATACTTATTTGATGATAAAACTCAAAAAAGTTGTATATCTAACACCCTTGAATAATTATAGAGGGTTTTTAAAATCCTGTCTTCTCTGGATTTCACCCTTAAATAGAAAAAAATGAAAATAATAATAATAATAATAATAAGGGACACAAACCTAAGACAAATATACACGTGTTAATTCTAGGTAATTATTGATATAGTCACATGAGGGACAGTGTATACTTAAAATATCTCAATATGCAATTAGGGATGGCAACGGGGCAGGGCGGGTACGGGTATCATGATCCCATTCCCATTCCCATAATAAAAATTCATCCCCATCCCAAACCCAACGGGTATACAACTTTTGACCCATCCCCATCCCCACCGGGTAACGGGTATTTTCTTATACCCATACCCATACCCATTTTTTTATTGTTCCATATATCAATTAAATATT
>Ga0214543_1003815_pt1 | contig 29008 bp, 18 predicted proteins | sample CNSS2metaG_FD_160094 | JGI IMG/M metagenome (GOLD analysis project Ga0214543, IMG submission 160094) | Root nodule microbial communities from cowpea collected in UCLA plant growth center, Los Angeles, California, USA - CNSS2 | ecosystem: Host-associated > Plants > Roots > Nodule | place: USA... | reverse complement strand
ACAAATATATATATAAAATATATATATATATATATATATATATATATATATATATATATATATACATATATTTGTTTTTACAGATATAGGGTTCTAAAGCATTCTTGTTTGAGCGATAAAGGCTTTCGCTTGAACTAGATATTCTCGCTTGAGTTAAAATTAAATAGAAACAAAAAGAGTTTCAATGACTTGCTCACCTGAGCTAGAGATTCTCGCTTGAGCGACACAAGATCTCGCTTAAGCTAAAGATTCTCGATTAAGCTAAAACTTGAACATAGAGCAAAGTGGAATCCTGACTAATTTCGCTTGAGCTAGATTTTTCTCGCTTAAGGGATAGGGGCTCTTACCTAAGCTAAAGATTCTTGCTTAAGCTAAAATAGCAGATTTATTTTCACCTGTTCTCAACATGCAAAACCAGAAAACACAAACCACCACAATTCACATGTATGCATCAATTCAACACATCAAAACACAATTAATGACCAAGATAAGTAGTTCATTTCAAAATTTCAACAAAATCTAGCTTCCTTTACCTCGAACATATACCAAACTTGACAAGAAGAAGAGTCTAAGGAATTCGAGCAACAAAACCCCCCAATTCAACCTAGAGAATCCCAAAACACAAGAACACAGAGAAGAATTAGGACTCTGATCATGATCAAAGCAGAATTAAAACCCCAACACAGAAAAAAGGGGTGGATGTCAGATTATCAACTTACACAAATGAAGAAAATGTTCGGATGAATTTGAAGAGGACTCCGCTACGAACCTAAAACTAGCCTCAATTTAAGAAGAGATGAATATCAAAAGAAAAAGAGGAAGAACAACGTTGAGTTGAATGGGAAATGCACTGAGGTAAGACAAAAGAAGAGATAAACGTTTTAAGAAAATGAAACTCTGGTGTTTGTTTCCATAAAGAAATTCGTTTTACATTAGTGTTATATTAGTGTTAGCTTAGTCAATACTAATTGAAATAAATATTAAAATTAAATAATGTTTGTGTTGACTTAGTTGATAGAATTTTTATTTATTTTTATGATTTATATTTATTTTAGTTAGCTTTCGGATTAGATTGATAGTAATTTTATTCATTATATTATTTATTTAAGTTAGCTGCCAATACCTATATAATATATTTTTAATATTTATTTAAATCAACATTAGTTAAGCCAACACTAATTTATATATTTTAAATTCATGCATTTTTGTAACAATAAATAAGAACCGTAAATTATTTTTAATACAAAGATTTCAATTTTAAAATGACAAATTTTCATACTAACAAATATTATCTTTCACTTTTCTATATAAATCTCATTATATCATTTATTTTTTGGTCACAGATTTTTCAGCATCCTTTGTCCACATCAATCTCCTTTATTAAGATTCATGTTCTTCATTCACAGTTATCTCCTTCAACTGGTTTATTAACACTCATTTATTTCATTCATTTCAAATTCCTTCATCCATCATAAAGAAATGTTGATATCACTCTTCATTCTTCATAAATTTTTTGTGTTTGTTTTTTTCTATGATAACAAAAAATAAGAAAATTATTATTATAATTATAAAAGTAAATATAAATAAAGTTTACAATTTTATTATTGTAGATAATTATTTTAATTTTAAAAAATAGTTAAATTTATAAAATAATGAAATAAAAAATGATTAAATTTGAAAATATTATTTAAAGAGAACATCGATAAAATAATTAGTTTAATTTAAAAAATAATTATTTAAAAAAATGTAAAACAGAAGAATATCTCTTTTATATAATAATCATATAATAAGTGTAGATTATTATTAGAGCAACTGTCATTCTAAGGTGAAAAAGAAAAAAGTCCATTTCACAGATAATTTTGGGAAAAAAGTGATTGAAATTCAAATTATTGAATAATGTGACAATTAATAACCGTTAGACGGTAACAGTAGAAACCAAAAAAAAAAATAGTAACAAAAAAAGAGGCACAGAGTTCAATGCCGGAAGAGGGTACAAGTAGTTGGATATGATGCGACCTAACATGTTTTCTGGTTTTCTTCTCTAATCAATTTCCATGCACTTTTCATACACTCATTCCTACGCTTTCTTTTAGGCCAATCCTTCCATTCTCTTTCTCTTTTTCCTTCTTTGCCCAATACTCATAATTATTTTTAACTTTTTTTTCTTAAATTAAACCTTTTATTTTATTTTTATCAAACTTTTTATTTACATTCATTTTTCTTACCTTTAGATAAATTGTTTTGTGATATTTTTGAGAAATTTTAGTTTTGTTGACTAAGATAAAAGAATATTTACTTGCAAAAAATTATTCAAGACTCAATTCGGTAAGAGCAAATTAAATTATCCGTCAAGTGTGAGTATAAGAATGGAACAAATATTCTTTATAAGATCAATTTATTTTTATATATCATTTTGGGTATAAAATGTATTATTTAAAAGATATTCACAATCATATATTGATTAAAAAATATTTGTAATCCAATCAATTATAACATATACGTAAATACATATCTAAGTTATATTATTACATCTAATTTGATTAAATTTCATATTATGATGTATCTTCATATATCTCAAATATAGGTAGTATTATTAAAAAAATATTGTCAACAAACAAGAGATGAAATTAATTATTAAATATTATAATTCAACAATTATAGCTATATATATATATATATATATATATATATATATATATATATATGTTTTTGTGTGTATTATTGTAATTTACTTTCATAACTATACCGTATCATAACCTTTCAATATATATATTTTTTATTTTAAACTCATATTTAATTGAAAGTTGTTGTTTTTTTATATGTATTGTATTCATAAATTCTATATTCTATATTGATCTCAAATTATTCAATCACAAATTGATATCAAGGTAATATAATATTTCATATAAAATTATTGATGATGCCATTGTGTTGCGTGCGCATAATCAAACCTATCCCTAAATCTGTATTTACAAGGTAGGAAAATTCCAAATGTCATATCAATTTGCTTTTCCATTTGGAAATCTAATTTGATTTGAATGGGTAGGATGCTTAGCCCAAATAAAAGTAGGTTGTAAACTAATAGTGTTGGTCCAATAACCAACTACTAACGCTTGTATAGTATGGGATTAGCAAGTTAAGATATCAAAAATCAAGTACTAACCATTGACACCTAACACCACAAATTTCTTTACAAGTCTTTAGTATGTGTCATACTAAAGACTAGGGGACTCATGTATTATATAAGACTAAGTCACTCTCAAACTCAGCAAGAATTGCTTTTGGCCAGGTACATGTCACCCTATTGAGCTGACACATACCTAGTTGTCTCATGACCAACTAGGACGACATTGCATCAACTAGATTGACCAACAATGACACAACTAATCACAGGTAATTGAGCCTCTTGGCTTAGGCCCATCTAGGTAAGAGTGTCCACAAATGGTAATATAAATCACTTTATTAATTGCTCGTTGACGCACCTGGCTAATTTGAGTCTCGAAGTGTTTTCTTCATGCATAATCCACCCCATGTTAGAATGACGATTACCTAGTAAGAGGATAAGTACACAAGAAGTCGAAGGTTCATAATGCTTTTGAAGTCTCTAGAAAATATATTTGATCATGTAAAAACAAATTCCTTGTTTATCTTTTTTTAATTCTAATGCTTACAATTTCAAAAGGTAAAAAAAAAGAAAAAAAAAGTAAATCTAAGTTTGCTCAAAATCAAATTATGAATCGATTTACGGTCAATATGACCCAACCTAGTAACTACGGCCATATAGAATGTATAAGCCACAATAAATGGCATCATAATCCTAGTTTTTACTCATAAATATGTGAAAAAGGTAATTTTGTTTTGAAAAATAAAATATTTCCATTTTCATTTTCGGGGAAGCATACATTGCCACATTTCTTGCTAGAATATGAAGACTGTGTTTCGTAGATGACAACGACCATAAGTTTGAAGTTCTATATTATAATAGATTTTGAATGGGACTTCAACGTGGTAGAAAAATTATAATAGAAAAATTACGAGTACCAAAGTTTGAAATTTGTTTTGGAGGATTTAAAACAATTAATATTATGATACATTAATTAAATTATATGATTTATTGCTTTATGGATTTTTTTAACTATATTAATTATTTTTATATTAAAATATAATTGCTTTGTTAATAATATTTTTTAGGCTTCTTTTTACTCGTGTCTGTTATCAAACGTATAATTACTTTTACAAAAATAGTCTACAACAAAATGGGTTCACAAAAGTAATTAATTTAATATATCTTTTATGACTTTTTATCCAAACCGAAGAATTCTCGAACTGTATTTGATACTCTAACGCTCAACTTAGTTTCAATTTTTAGTAAACTGTAATAAATGGTAGTCTATTATATTGCCTCACATAATTGAATAAGAGAATTAGTATTGTCGATCAAAGTTCTATTTTTATCCTGATCCAACGTTATTGTGCAATATTATTAATATTATTAGTGATATATATTCAATTCAACAGTAAATATTAGATGAGAAAGATGTGGCCACTATGCCACTTTCTTATTGATTTTTTTTTCTTTGGATTTTGTTTATTTTCTTTTCACTTTTTAGGTATATGAAAAAAAATTACTATACTACGTGGCTTTAAAAAACCGGCGCAAGCAATAATAAAAGGAAAACTAGTTTTTCCGATGTCTTTTGGATCTACATTCATTTGATAATTGTTTTCATAATAAAATTTTAATTTAATATAATAAATAAAATAGTATAATAAAATAATAATAATATGTAACATATTAAGTTGAGTACAAGAGAAAAATGATACTGGATTATATCATCAAAATAAAAATATCTCAAAGTAGTAACTTTTTTCATTGGTGTCTTTTATCATGCACATTGTATAAGTATAGTAGACTTATGTTGTATTCGAATCGGAAAAGAACTCTATATAGATAAAAAAATGATTATTAATTTTGTTTGGTTCGATGAATTTATAACAATTTGCGAGCGAAGATTTGTAGGTAACTTTCATCTAATGACACTCGTTGAAGTTAGGAGAACTAAAGGAAAAGTTACGTCACTCTATTGAAATTAAATATTTTTTTCTCTGATTTTAATGTATTTATGGAAGTGAGTGATGGAGGCTAGTGGTTGATTCAGTCTGGCTTGGGGAGAGGTTTAGAATGAGAGAAATGAGAAAGATGAAGTGTGGGAAGGGAATCAATTATGAGAACGAAAGAATTGATTCTTCCCTCTAATTTTGCACCTAGAATCGATTATGATCCTTCACACTGCACCCCATAATTGATTTACCACAAACATTGGAAGTGTGTTCCTGCATCTCCATTGGTGGGTTTTGGCTACATTAATAACACTACAACACCAACATAATTTTATAATAACACCAACAATAAATCTTAATAATAGTTGTAATTATAATATTAATAATAATAATAATAATAATAATAATATTATTATTATTATTATTATTAACAACAACTACTCATATTTTATTTAAATATAATTAACACTAATTATATTTTACTTTCAAATTATTTTTATGATAAGGACAAAATGGTAATATCTTATTTTTATTAATTTTTTTAAATTATCAAAATCTATCACGTCGTTAACTTTCATAAACTTTCATCTCAAATGTTTTCATTTCTCATAAATTTTCCGTCAATCCAAACAACCTCCACTTTAGTTCCTTTATCCCTTAAATTCACTTCTCCAAATCCATCTTGATATCAAAACAATTGCTAAATCCAAACAATCTCACTTTTCTATCTTTTCCTTCCCTTTCCATCCCTACCTTCAAAAAGTCAATGTTAATGTGTTGCTCCTCCTTTTTGAGAAACCACAAAAAGTAGTAGGACAAAATCATCTTTGAGATTTATCAATATTTGTTCCTGCATGGACAATATTAAGTTATTATGAGGCTCAAACTTTATCTTACCACAATCTTGAGATTCCTTGGATGGTTGCTCCACGGTCTTGTCCGCTAAGTCTTTGTCATCCGCTACCTTGTGCAAGTTATATAACAACGAGGGGGTACCTACAAAAATGGGTTCCGACGTTCAAGTCAGCAAAAACTCTCCAAGTCAAATATCAGATTAGGATGTTAATGAATTGCGTACCTTAAATTAACTAGGTCCATCTATATTTATAGAGATTTAATTGTCTTTGTTCCTTTACTTGTTTCCTCGTGGGCTTAATATTTTTGGGGTCTAATTACATTTAATTGGGTTTGACCAGATTTATTTGGCCTTGACCAAGTCTAATTAGGTTTAATCAGGATTAATTTAGGCCTACACTGCAGAGCCAATTCCTTTTAGATGTACTTCGCTTGGTTATGTTTTGTCTATGTTAGTGGAGGTTCGTGAACATACCGACACACTATTTTGCCATTCACTATCCATTTACTTGTCATCTGTTGGTGTATTCAGCTGGACATCCATATCTTCTTTCCTTTTAGCTGATGGTTCCGAGTAGTTAACCAGATTTGTCGTGACGTAGGCAACTTTTAATATATGTGGAATATATAGTTAGTGTTATGCCCTTTTAACGTTCTGGGAAGTACCCAGCCTTCTTAGTCTCTTGAGTACTTTATTTTTACAATACCGGTATGTATCCAATTGTGTTATATTTGCAAATCTTAGGTTGGTGGCATGTTTGGTTCCTATAGTACACTATGTATCACACAATGCACAATTATAATTTTATACTTAATTGTTTTTGATACTTAAACCAAATTATGTTTGTTTTTTTTTTCTTCTATAATAGTTGTTTCAAATATAATTTTATGTTCATAAGCTAATTAAGTATGATTAGTCAAATAACTAAGATTTATTTAAAAAAAATCAAGGATACAGATGATTTAGGCCAGAAGATAAGAAATGTTCGTTTATATAATTTACTTGAAGCTCTAGTCAATTTATTTATTTTTAAATAGTAACTGTAATAAAAGTATCACTATAACATTTATATAAAATTAAATTTGGTCTTAATTTAAAGAAGGGTGAAATTGCTTCCATTTAAAAAAAATGGATTGAATTGAGACAAAATAGCAAATATAGAGACTAAATTGAGATTTTTCACATGACACTTGTCCCAACAGTGACATGTGACACTGCCACTGCCACGTCAAACTATCTCTGCCATGTGGCAGGGCCCCTCATTTGACATGTGGCCTTTTTTTTTAAATTAAAAAATTAAAAAAATCGAAAAAAGCATGTAGTTGACATGTGACACATCAGTTAACGTCGTTAGTACTATATTAACGGAAAAGATCAAATTGCAACACATTTTCAAAATGAGGAGCAAATTAAGACTAAAAAAAATCCAATTGCCTAATTAAGATCTTCAAACAAAAACGAAGACCACCTAAAGTTTAAACCTAAAGAAAAACATGATCTATATTCTTTTGTACGTTAATGCATAAGTTTAAGTATTTTTATTTTAGAATTCTGAAAAAGACATGAAACATGATTTATATTATTCCTTACGTTAATGCACTAGTTTATGTCTACATTTAAATTAAGTTATGTACATTATAACTAAATTCCCCACAAGACTATTCTTATAAAAAATTCTTATGTAACACATTTGATTTTTGTTTCATATTATAAATTTTAATATTTCTATTAAAAATCTTATATTTTGGGTATTACGGTTGTCTTCATGTATTGTGTGGATGGTAAGTAGTCTACAACATGGAACAACTAAAATTTGGTTGAATTCAACCAACTCGACCCTATCGAAATTCAATCGAAATCGACCAAGTCAGTCCTAATCAAATTTCTGTTTAAATTCGGCCAAATTGGTCCATGTCTAAATTTGATCGAATCAGTTCTGGTCAAAATTCGGATGATTCGACCCTGATCAAAATTCAGCCGACTTTGACTGAGTCAACCCTTGTTGAAATTCGGCTGAGCCGAACTTGACGAAAATTTAGCTGAGACAATCCCGATTGGAATTTGCTCGAACTTAATTGAGTCGGGAATGAATGAAATTTACCGAATTTGACTAACTCGGCTAAGTTGTTGTTGAAATTTAGCCAAACTCGACCAAGACGATCCTAATTGAAATTCGACTAAATTTGGGCGAGTCAGACTTGACAAAGATTGAGCCAAATTTGGCTGAGTTGGCCCCAATCGAAATTTGGCCGATTCGGTCATGACCAAAATTTAGCTGAATTCAGCCGAGTCGGCCTTGACTAAAATTCGGTCGAATTTGGCCGAGTCTACCCTGACCAATATTTATTCAAATTCGCCCAAGTCGGTCTCGACAAAAATTTTGTCGGGACGGGTCGGGTTAGGCCTGTCCAGGATGAAACTGAAACTGACTGACCTAGGTCAATGGTTGAGACGTGCCAACCTAGACTCAACTCAAGATAGGCCGACCTAGGAAGGAGGTTGTTACATGTCAATATTGGTTTAAGTTTGAGAAGTGTTGGCATGGATCGAAGGACGAGACAAGTCAACATGGGCATGGGATCGAGATGGGTTGGCTTATATAAATCATATTATTGTTTGTATATCAATTTTTTAAAAAGATAATACACATCATAATAACAAAAAAATTATAATCCAAACATACAATGCACAAAAAATATGAAAAATATTGTTGCAAGTGTGGTTTTGTTATCACTTGTGGTCTTATATAATAAATAAAAATTATACTCATTTGATTTATCATTGATCATTTATGTAATATAGATAAAATATTAAGTCTAAAATAAATAAAACAATGAATATAGGATATTTTGTACCATTAGAACAAGAACAGAGAAGAGTATACTACAAAATTCTACCTTTATCTAATCATAGTATAAAGTGTTGCTCCTCACAAGTTTATATTAGATAAAATAGAAAACACCTAAAATTTAAAAGAGAATGTTTTTAAAAAGTTGGGATACTCTTTGAATCTTTGATGTCCATTTGGGATACTATCGTCCTGCTTCTTTTTCGCAGCTAAGTTGTACTGATCACCTCAATATCGACTTTGTAGTCTTCTTAGTCTGGTCCAAAATCTTCTTGATCCAATAGAGAGATGGGTGCTAATAAAAACACTCCAATGTCCAAGTCAAATGCATATGTATAGTAATAAATCCAATAATAATTGAATTAACATTGATACCTCGAGAATAATGCTCTTTTTATACTACTATTATGGGATTTTACTTGAATGGGCCTATATTGACTAGTTTAATCCTATTAATGCCTGATGTATTATGATTTCTACTTAATCCTTGATTAATCAACTTGATTCAACTTATCATGTTAATCTTACTTGGCATAACTGAATCGAGATAATGTCATTCTCTATGGCCGATACTTTCTCGGCCCCATTCGAGATAGAGAGTATAAAATATAAAGAGAGTTCCTTTGTGTTTTTTTAAATGTGCGTATCTAATGAAGAATATCATGCCATTTTATATACTAGGCAAATGACCATCTTGACTGGAAAACTAAATACCCTTATATTGGCACATACACATAACATTTTTTTCCCAATAAAAGTCATAATACAAATTATATTAGTTACTCCTAATTAAATTAATTTTACATATTGACAATATTTCAACTATTTTAATTTTCATACATGTGCATTCTAGATTGTTATTTCAACTATTTCAACTAATTAAATATTTGAGTTTTTTTTATTAAAATGTAATGTACATTATACAACAATGTAGAAAAAACTAAGATAAGAGGTAAAAATCCATATCATTCTACATAGGTAAACATCTAGAACATTCTACATAAGTGGTTGTGACTAGCCTTTTCTAAAATAATCATATAGGTGAAATGAGGTCTACAAATACCCATGTACACTAACATTTGATGTACACACAATTGCAATATATACTTATTCCAACTAATACTTTCACATTTTACTATCTTCATATTTTCTTTATCACATCAACTATTCATTTCACAACTTCAAAATACTTACAATGGTATTAGAGCTACATTCGATAATCTACTAGGCATAGAAACAATTATCCTATTACTTCCAAAACATTCCTTCCACACTTTCAAAGTTATTTTTTATTTTGTCCCCCAATTAGTTTTTACTAGTGAAAATTTTGACCTTTGGAAACTCAAACTTAAGACATATTTTATCTCACAAAAATTTGTGGGATATAATTCAATATGATTATACAAAACCAGATAATACTATCACTTTAATTGAGGAGGAGTAGAAAGAGTTATAATATTTTGAGCAAAAGGATGGCCAAACATTGTTTGTTCTTTTGCAAGATGGGTGGGGGGGGGGGGAGGAGAAACTATCACCAGGAGAATAATGGATGCACAAATTGAAAAAAAAGCATGAGATATTTTGGATGAAGAATTTAAAGGCAATGACATATACGCTTGATCAAACTACACTATCTAAGAAGAGAATTCGAGATCTATAGAATGAAGGAATATGAGACCATTAAAGAATACAATGGAAGAATAAAAGAAATAGTTAACAAAATGAAGTTATATGAAAAAGAAATAAAGGAAAAAAGAGCGGTAGAAAAAATTCGTATCACTTTTACAGAAAAATATATGATTCCATAGTAGCTTCCATAGAAACTTCCTCGGATCCATCTTTTCTATTGATAAATAAATTAGTTCATCACATCGGAGCGCACTAAACAAGAATAAAAAGTCGTACTGATATAAATTCAATTGAAAATGTATTCCAATCAAAGCTCAAATTACGGTAAAAAAATAAAAATGAAGAAAAGAAAAATGACGGAGAATGTTCTAGAGGCAAATATTCTAGAAATTTTTATGGAAACAAGAAAGATAAATATCCTTTGTGTGACATTTGCAACAAGTAAGATCATGCAAAAAAGAGTATTGACATTGTTGAAAGTCAATATCTCATTATAGTATTGTCGTACTAAAAATAAGCATCAAGCAAACTTTGCTAAATAACATAATCAGGAGCAACATTTATTTTATGCTAATAAAGAATTTCCTAGCAGAGAAGGAAGTTGGTACTTGGATAATGGATGCAACAATAACATGACCAAAGATAAAAGCATCTTCAAAGACATTGATAAATTTGTCAATGTCAAAGTTCAATTGGGAAACAACACCACAGTGAAGTCTCAAGGCAAAAGAACTATCATGGTGGAGACAAAAAAAGGTACACAATTTATCAAGGACGTTTTACTTGTTCCTAATCTTAAAGAAAATCTTTTAAGTATTGGCCAAATGATGGAGAATGAATATTTTTTTCACTTTGAGAAAGATACATGAAAATTTATGATAGTAAAAGGTTAGAAGTTGGTAGAGTAAAAAATGGAGAAGAGAAATAGAAGTTTTCCCAAGCTTCAAACCTGGAACTAATATTACCATGAGGTAGAAGTTGATAACTCATGGCTTTGGCATAGAAGATTTGGCTACTTCAACACACATACCTTAAAACTTCTATATTAGAAAAATATGATGAAAGATCTTAGATGCTTAAAAGAAAATATGAATCATGCGAATGTTGTCTCCTCAACAAACAACACCGATTACCATTCTCAACAAGCAAAGCATGGAGAACAAAAGACTTAATGAAGTTGATCCATATCAATGTTTGTGGACTGATGAGGACGCTTTCACATTATAACAACATTTATTTCATCCTCTTCATTGATGACTTCTCTAGAATGACATGAGTCTATTTCTTAAAGGCAAAGTTATAATTCTTTGAAATATTCAAGAAATTCAAGGTCCTTGTTGAGAACCAAAGTAGAAAATAGATAAAAGTACTTAGAAGTGATTATGGCAAAGAGTACACATCTCGCAAGTTTGACAAATTCTACGAAGAAAACATAAAATGACAACTTAAAGTCACATATACTCCATAACAAAATGGTATGTCATAAAGAAAGAATCGCATGGACATCAAGATGGTGAGATCAACGCTGAAAAATAACCAAAGACATTATGGGCTGAAACAATCTACACTGCAATTTACCTACTCAACAAATGTCCAAACAAGCAGTTCAGGACAAGACTGCAATTGAAACTTGGACTGGGAAGAAACCATGAGCTAAACATCTAAGATTATTTGGATTTGTTTGTTATATTCATGTTTTAGACCAAAAGAGACACAAACTAGAAGAAAAAGTCGTAAAAGGTATCTTCTTGGGATACAATAGACAATCCAAAGGCTACAAAGTCTACAATCTTCAGACAAAGAAGCTAACTATAAATAGAGACATTGAAGTAAATGGAAGCGATACTTGGAACTAGGAAGAGGAACAAATGGAGAGGAAGACATTATACATTCCCAACAATCAGCCAACTATAAGCCAAGAAGATAATAATATAGACATCATTACAACTCCATAATCTCGTGGAACTCTAACTTCAATTTAAGATCAAGAAGAATCATCACTTGAATCCACTCGAAATGAGTTAGATATCTAGCAGACATATATGAATCTTGTAATTTGGACATGCTAGAGCGTGTAGGCTTTGAAGAAGTCGACAAAACAAGAAGAATGAGTCAAGGAAAGGAAGGGAGAGATAAAGATAATAGAGAAAAACAATAGTTGGGAACTAGTAGATATTCCAAAAGATAAAGATATTATCGTAGTTAAATGGGTCTTCAAGACAAAGTTAAACCTTGATGGTACCATCCAAAAATGTTGGTAGCTAAGGGTTATTACCAATAAGTAAGTGAAGACTACAATGAGACATTTGCTCCAATCACATGACTAGAAATAATAAGAGTTATAATATCCTTGCGGCACAAAAAGGATGGAACATCTACCAATTAGATGTCAAGTCTGCATTCCTCAATGGTGTCCTTGAAGAAGAGATCTACATAAAGCAACCATCAGGATTTCTGATTGAAGGCAAAGAAGGCAAAGTGTTGAGATTGAAGAAAGCTTTATATGGCCTGAAACAAGCTCCTCGTGCATGGTACAACAAAATCAACCAATATTTCACCGATCAAGGATTCAGGAGGTATGAGCTTACACTATACATCAAGACCTAAGGTCATCATACTCTCTTACTCTCTATATGTAGATGATATTATTTACACTGGAACCAATACAACCGATCAAGGATTCAGGAGGTGTGAGCTTACACTATACATCAAGAGCCAAGGTAACTCTCTTACTCTCTATATGTAGATGATATTATTTACACTAGAACCAATACAAAGATGTTGATGGAGTTTAAAGAAGATATGATGAAAAAGACCGTTGAGATGATTGATCTTGGCTTGATGAGTTATTTCCTAGGTAAAAAGGTGAGTCAGAGAAATGATGGAATATTCATCTCACAAAAATAAATATATTGAAGATTTATTTAAGAAATTTAAGATGTATGAGTGCAAATTTGTAAGCATACCGCTAGTGATGAATGAGAAACTATACAAGGTGGATAAAGCACCAGAAGTTGATGCATCTCGTTACACAATAGTTGAAAGTCTATTCTATTTGACAACTACACGACCAAGCATCATGTTTACTACACATTTTTATCAAGATTCATGCAAACCCCAAGTAAAATTAACCTTAGCCTAGGCAAAATAATTGTTAGATATCTAAAAGGAACAAAAGAGTTTGACATATCATATAGATCCACAAGCAATCCAAGGTTGCTTGGTTATACTGATAGTGATTGGACATGGTTGGTAAATGACATTAAGAGCACTTCAGGCTATGCTTTCTCACTTGGACCAAAAATATTCTCTTAGGCGTTGAAGAAGCAAGCCACAATTTCACAATCAACAATTGAAGCATAATACATGGTTGTTGCTGAAGCAACAAGTCAAGCTATATGGCTTTGAAAGATACTCAAAGATATGAGAGAAAAACAAATATGAAGATTCAACTCGAGTAATGTCTAATAGAAGACCAAATTGTAGATATTTTTATAAAGGCATTACTAAAAGACCAAAGTTTTAACTACTGTGCATCAAGAAGGAGTACTAAAATGTAATGAAAATTGTAAAACAATGTCTAAATGCCTAAGATAGGAGGTAAAAATCCAAAATATTCTACATAGGTAAAAATCTAGAACATTCTACATAAATGATCGTGGCTAGCACTTTCTAGAATAATCATGTGAGTGAAATGAGGTCTATAAATACCTATATACACTGACATCTGATATATACACAACTACAAAATATACTTCTTCCAACTATTACTTTATCCCATCAAATGTTCATTTCACAACTTCAAAATATTTATGGTTTTTAGTCTATCAAATTGTCTTGGTTTATGAAATGAGTTAGGGATTTCACTCCACTCTCCTACAATATGTCAATCTATTTTGTCTCATAATTTACATACTAATGATGAAATGAGACGGGACAAACCAATACATTTTGCCACTCTTTCATGAATAAGTTTTTGGTACATCACTCACAAATTGTTCCTTGAATATATATATATATATATATATATATATATATATATATATATATATATATATATATATATATATATATATATATATATATATATATATAAAATTTATTTATTTATCATGGCAATGCCTGTTTATCGTGAGTGATAGCTTTTGCAAACATTATTGAACAATTACAAATATGTAGCCAAACATAATAATAAAATAAATTCAAATGATACTACATTGTTTTCTTTTACACTGCACATACATATTAAAAACCTTATATAATTATCATATTGTATAACATATAAGTGTATTTTATTGTTATGGGGTGCCACAATAGTGTGAGCAACAGCCATAGACTAATATTTTAATCCAAAAACAAATGTTTATAGCGGCAGGCACGGGTTTGCCATTGATGGGTTATTGTTTCGCCAAATTAAATACAGAATGACACCAAAAAACAATGAAACATTCACATGTGATTGGAACAGGAAGAAGGGTACTAGAGAAGCAACAAAGATGAAGTTGGACAAATATTATATTCTAGATCCTCATGTTCAAGAAACTACATATAATTTTCGTTAAAAACTTGTCTAAACAAATTTAAACTTAACTTATTTGAACGTTTCAACAATTTTTTCTACTGTTTTATTAAGAAAATGATTTTTATTAAACTTTAAACCAAGGAAAAGGTGGAATGAAAATCAAGTAAAAAAAAAACGCAAAAGCATTTTCCCGTGTGCGTAAAACAAACCTATAAAGTTAAGAAAACAATATATTTTATTAGAAATATCCAAGAGAGAGAGAGAGAGAAACGTTACCGTTTTCGCTCCAAATGAGACACAACTTTTCAACTTAATTCGCTGCTTTGCCACTCTCACTCACATCTCTTTCCTTCACTCTCTCACTCTCACTTGCCGCCGGAGCTCCGTTTTCCGGCCCACCCTCGCCGGCGACGTCTTTCCGCCACCAAATTCACCCACCATGGTTTAACAAACAAATTTCGCATCTTTCGAAAAACTCAACTCGTTTTCATTATTCACACACTCTCTCACAAACATGGATCTTCTCTTACTTCTTCAGTTCCTTCTCTTCTTCACTTCGCACCACGCAAATGCCCTCAATGCTTCAATTTCTGGGGACGCATTGTCACTTCTCTCTTTCAAAAGCTTCGTCTCTTCCGACCCTTCCAACATCCTCGCCGGTTGGACCAACCGCACCTCCTCCAATCTCTGCCGATGGCGCTCCGTCGCGTGTGGTGCCGCAGGAAGCCTCTCTGCCCGAGTTACTTCGCTCAATGTCACTGGGCTCGGCGGCGGCCTGTTGTCGCCCTCCGTCGGCGACTTGTCTGAGCTCCGCGTGCTGTCCCTCGTCGGGAACATGTTCTCCGGCCAGATTCCTGCTACTGTAGGGAATCTGCGGTTTCTGGAGGTCCTCGAACTGCAAGGGAACAACTTTTCAGGGAGAGTCCCGACCCAGATGAGTTTTGTTTTTCTTCAGTCTCTTAAACTTGTTAATCTCTCTGGTAATGCCTTTTCTGGTTCGATTCCGAGTGAGATTATTGGCTCTGGGAGTGTGAAAATCGTTGATTTGTCGAATAATCAGTTTTCTGGTGTGATTCCTTTGAATGGTACTTGTGATTCGTTGAAGCATTTGAAGTTGTCTCGTAACTTTTTGACTGGGGAGATTCCACCCCAAATTGGCAAATGTAGAAACTTGAGGACCCTTTTGGTTGATGGTAACATCTTGGAAGGTAGAATCCCTTCTGAGATTGGCCAAATTGTCGAACTGAAAGTTCTGGATGTTTCTAGAAACTCCCTCACTGGAAGGGTCCCTAAGGAGTTGGCTAATTGTGTGAAACTTTCTGTGATTGTGCTTACTGATTTGTTTGAGGATCGTGATAATGGAGGGTTGGAAGATGGCTTTAGAGGAGAGTTTAATGCCTTTGTTGGGAACATACCTCATCAACTGTTGCTGCTTTCAAGTCTAAGGGTGTTGTGGGCGCCAAGGGCGAATCTTGGTGGACGGTTGCCTAGTGGGTGGTCGGAGTTGTGCTCTCTGAGGGTGCTCAATTTGGTGCAGAATTATGTTACCGGTGTCTTGCCTGAGAGTTTGGGGATGTGTAGGAATTTGAGTTTCTTGGACTTGAGTTCTAATAATTTGGTGGGGTATCTGCCTTCATTGCAGCTTCATGTTCCTTGTATGGTGTACTTTAATGTCAGCAGAAACAATATATCTGGCACTCTTAAAGGATTTAGGAAAGAAAGTTGCGGTGTGAGTGCAGTAGATCCTTCATTTCAAGAATTGGATGGTTTTAGTGATGATGAATACTTTAATTTTCCTGTTTGGAGGTTTCAAAAGAATGCTTTCGTTGGATCTGGTTTTGAGGAGAATAACACTATTGTTGTTAGCCATGATTTCAGTTGGAATAGTTTTGTGGGATCCTTGCCTTCGTTCTCTCTTGGAGATAGTCTTTTTGGTGCTAATCGTAAAGTCTCGTATGCACTGTCTCTCAATAACAATCGATTCAATGGAACTCTACCGGAACAGTTAGTTTCAAACTGCAACGAGCTCAAGACATTGTCAGTTAACTTGAGTGTGAACCAACTATCGGGTGGGAATCTCCAAACGGCGGTTTTGGAGTGCCTAAGGTTGACAGATTTTGAAGCAGCATACAACCAGATTGATGAGTCAATTGGACCAGCTATAGGTGACTTGGTGATGCTTCAGCATCTTGATTTAAGTGGGAACAAGCTATCTGGATCACTGCCGAATCAGTTGGGAAACCTGCAAAACATGAAATGGATGCATCTGGGAGGAAACAATCTAACAGGGGAAATTCCTACCCAACTTGGCCAAATGGCTTCCCTTGCTGTTCTGAATTTGTCTCACAATGCTCTAGTTGGAACAATACCTGCGAGTTTGTCAAATGCCAAGAGTTTTGAAATTCTGTTGGTGGACCACAACAAACTTTCAGGGGAAATACCTTTAGCTTTTTCTACTCTTTCCAATCTTGTGCAGCTAGATGTTTCTTTTAACAATCTTTCTGGTCATATTCCTCGTCTTCAACACCCAAGTGACTGTGATTCCTACAAAGGAAATGCACACCTGCATCCTTGCCCTGATCCATATTCTGACTCACCTGCTTCTCTTCCAGTCCCCCTGGAAATCCAGCATCATACTCATAGAGGGAGAAAATTAAGGACATTGGTTATTGTTGTGGTAACTTCTGCTTCTGTGGTGCTGTGCACTCTTCTGGGAATAGTATTGGTAATCTTTTCTGGAAGGAGTAAATTTGGTCGGCTTAGCAGTATAAGAAGGCGACAGGTAGTGACCTTTCAAGATGTTCCAACTGAATTGAACTACGACAGTGTGGCCACAGCTACCGGAAACTTCAGCATCCGACATCTAATTGGCACCGGTGGCTTTGGGTCAACATACAAGGCAGAACTGTCCCCAGGTTTTCTTGTTGCCATAAAGAGGTTGTCCATAGGTAGGTTTCAAGGCATTCAACAGTTTGAAACGGAAATAAGGACACTGGGAAGAATTCGACACAAGAATCTTGTGACTCTTATTGGATATTATGTAGGGAAGGCTGAAATGTTCTTAATTTACAACTACCTTTCTGGAGGGAACCTTGAAGCTTTCATACATGACAGGTCAGGGAAGAATGTTCAGTGGCCAGTTATTTACAAAATAGCAAAAGACATAGCAGAGGCCCTTGCTTTCCTTCACTACTCATGTGTTCCTCGCATTGTTCACCGGGATATCAAACCTAGCAACATTTTACTTGACGAAGATCATAATGCCTACCTATCCGATTTTGGCTTGGCACGACTGCTTGAGGTAACTGAGACCCATGCCACCACTGATGTTGCAGGCACATTTGGTTATGTTGCACCAGAATATGCCACCACTTGCAGGGTTTCTGACAAAGCTGATGTCTACAGCTTTGGTGTAGTGTTATTAGAATTGATGTCTGGAAGAAAGTCTCTTGATCCATCTTTTTCTGAGTATGGAAATGGATTCAACATTGTTCCATGGGCAGAGCTACTAATGACCGAAGGCCGTTGTTCTGAGCTATTTTCAGCTACTTTGTGGGAAGCAGGGCCTAAGGAAAAGTTGTTGGGCCTTTTAAAGCTTGCATTAACATGCACAGAAGAGACTCTTTCTATTCGACCATCAATGAAACAGGTTCTTGAGAAATTGAAATATTTGAAAAGTTGAAAGCTTTCTACATGTCATACTTAACAGCAATGGAATGTTGGTTTTATCTGCTTGAAAATACTTGACTGAGGTGAGTGATCTAGTTCCAATACAGAACCTTCTTCTGCAAATTTTACCATCGTTATAATGTTTGCTTGTGTTTGCAATTGGATATAGCTAAAATATCATTCTCTACGATCCATATGGAACTTCTTGAGAAAGAGTATACATTCACTTTCTTTAACCAGTCTCATATATAATGAATCAGTAAAAATCCTACTTGACAAACAGTGGCATCAAATGTTCTCGAAGATACTTGTTCTTTTTGTTCTGTTTTTATAATATTAACCACATGCTAATAGTTGTTGTCTTCAACAAGTTTCATCTAAAGTTCTCAGGCTTGTACTTTTTTACTTTTGTGCCACTTCTCTAATGAATCTACGCTGTGAACATATCTGACAGCTTTTCTTGGTTATGACAATGCTAAATTCCTAAATCTGATTTCAATGTTTTATAATGGGCTGGTCCATGGTACTCTCAAAAGTTGAATACAGTTTTTAACAGTTCATAGGAGAAAAAAATAAAATTGTGAACATACTGTGAATATCTTAATCTGCTGATCATCTTAAACTTCAATTTTTATACTTTCAATTTTACTGCAACATGTTACAGTTTCAGCAACTGCAAGTCTCTTATAATGATCAGTTGTTCATTGCCACTAGGAATCTCATCATAGTGACTCACAAATGAGCTGTTCCTGTTAGTGGCAGGGCTATGATCATCCTTTCACATTGGTGCCAGCAGTTTTCACACCTTCCGAAGATGTGTGCAGTAATGGCTAAATGGATGTTTGTGAATACCATCATCTCATCATTTTCGTCTTATGAGGCCATATGTGAATGCCATTATGATTCTTTTGGCATTTTGGATGGTTTCCTTTGGTGACCGCTTGGCTCCTTTGGAAGATCCAAAGTTATTTAATGGCACAGGGACGAATCAATTGTCATCATTGTTCAGAGAAATGCCAAAAGTGCAAGTCACTTCTCTGTCAAAATGTACCGAAAAAGGTTGTAAATATATATTGACATAAAACCTATTGGTGGATGCTTTCTGATTTTTTGTTCCAACATGTAAATAGAAAGTGTAGGCAGAAAAACAATTTTCCAACTCTATTGTTTTTTCCTTCTCAGACCTGAAGTGAAAAAGATGTTCCTTTTGTTGTAATTATCCAGTAAAACTTCAAATATGTTACATGTTATTATTTAGTCCAGCAAAAAATATTTTAGTATCTCAATGTGTTAAAAAAAAATGTACCAATTACGTCTTGTTAAATTATAAGATTATTTGTCAGTAAGTTGTAATTTTAAGAATCAGTTTGTATTAAATCAAAGATTATTGTTATTAAGTTATAATTTAGTGATTAATTTGCATTTTATACATATTCAAGAACTAAAACCATGGCAGTCAAAAGCACTTTATCAAATCAATAACTACTACGGTTGGCGAATGAAATTGTTTATTGTTCCTCATCATTGCAATTTGCAGGCCACTTTGAATACTGACCATAGGAACTACTAGAAGAAAAATGCAAGTTGCAAATGTGGCCTAAAATTTGGAGAATAATGTCACAATTAGTGGACAAATTTTGATGACTCTCGGATGAATGAGTAATACATATTATGTTAATATTCTATTACGTTGACTCCTGAACATGTTGCACTACTTGTTATTTTAATGGAAACATGTGGAATCGGTGTAAAACAAATTTGTAAGCTTTATAACTTTTTATATCATAATAGCATTAGAATGCAATATTTCAAAAAAAAAAAGAGATCACAATCATATATGTTAACCGTTAAAACTATGAGTTAAGGAAAAATCTACTAGTCTCACTATATTATGTAAAGAGTAAGTGGTAGTAAGTTCTCCAAAACTCTAAGAACGTGTTTTTACAAAATCCTGAAACCGAATGTGCTTTTGCATAAGGATTGAAAATCCTGATGTGATATGTCAAAAAGCTTCACAATAGTGGTTTAAGTACAAAAAGGACAATAATGAAGTTACCTTCATTTTAGGAGGAAATCCACCAAAAGCTGATGATAGAAAAAGAACCCAAAAATATTTGTTTCAGTAATATTGGATTTATCATGCTACTTAATTTTCTCACAACTAAACCAGCTCATTTATGGGGAGAGCTTTCCGTAACTAAACCAGCTCGTTAATTGAGAGAGCAAAAGATAAATAAATTGTGACTTTCATATCTAAGTGGGATCTTAGTCTAAAAAAGTTTGTCTCCCCTTTGAGATTTGTATTTATAGATAGGTAAAAAGTCGTTCACATTCCAAATTCTCACTTCCCTTTAAATGCATGTTTGGTTCTGCGTCAATTAACTATCCACACTTACTAATGTTACCTTAATTAACTATCCACACTGTGAAGGTCAACTTAGAAAAAAAAAACTAATAAATTAAATAAAAGGGAAAATTAAAAAAGTATTAAGTAATTTGAAAATCGTTTTTCAAATAAAATAAAATATTGTTTTTCTTTTACAATTAGGAGTGCATTTTTAACAATCTATAGTTTAATTTTTTTAATGGATTTTTAACTCTTGTTATTTTTTCTCGGGGATCAAATATTTTATTAAAAAGTATAGTAAAAAGTGTAATACTAAGATAAAAGTTTTGATAAAATAAAACTTATCTAGAGATTATAAAGAATTGGAAAATGGTATTTTAGAAGTGATAGTGATTTAAAATAGTAAGATTAAGTTATTTTTAATATTTAAAGGTTTTAGTATAAATAGATTTGTTATAAACAAGTTTCATTATTTAAAAAATGTACTATCTAGATATCACTTTTCTAGAGTTCTCTAACTTATCTCTAAGAGTTCTCACCCTCCGTTCGTCTGATTGAAGATCCGAGACCATAGAAGTGGTCCTCGAGGTGAGCTCTTCAATTTAGACCAATTAATTTCTTCATTTGAGGTAAGTTAGTTTTAAACCCATTTTCTCGTCCTCCTCGTTTAGTCTTGGTTGCATACGAGGTTTTTTCCTGCTTGCATATGCCTTTATGATTTTTTTTCTTGAACCTTTGTTGACCAATGTATTTGTTGGCATGGTCGGATCGTCTTGATGTTGTATCTAGGCTTAGAAATGGGTACCTTGTGTACTAGGAGGAGTTTCCGCTGTTTAGGATCGTGTGAGCTGCTTGGTTAGGTAAGGGAAGTTAATATTGATCTGTGTTGTGAGATTTTTTATCTTTTGGATGATTTGCATGTTCCTACCATTTTAGATTTTTGAGAATGAAATTGGTTATTATGATAAATCTAAATTGATGTGTTTCTAATGTGAAATGTATGAATTAAATGACAGTTATGTGTTTGAGTAAATTGTGATTGTTTAAAGTTGCTTTGGTTTGTGAATGAGACAGGTTGAAATCTGAGCAATTGAATAGTTGGTATAACTCTATTGTTGATAAAATTGTTTTGAACCAAAGTATTAAAAGAATAGTACCAAAATGATCAATTGAACAGGTCTAATTTCCCCCAATCGCTGCATAAAAATTTCTGGTTCCTGATACAACGTTTAGCAGTAGTAGATTGACGTTGAGCGTCAGCCTCATTATGCAGGTCTAGGAGCATTTTAGCTCTAAGCCATTAAGTGCTAGTTTGTATCGTTGAGCGTCGTGGATTTGCGAATGCTTTGATGCTGAGCGGTAGAAGGGCACCATTGAGCACCAACTTTGTACTACACGTTAGAGCATTTTAGCTTCAAGACGCTGAGCGTCAAGAAGTGCCACCTTTTGCGAGAGAGGTTTGGGCTGAGCACCACCACTGAATGCCAGTTTTATGTTTAGTCATGTTTTCTTCTTTGGTTGTTTGAGACAAATCTGTGACAGACCTTATTTATGTTATGAATTTGTTCAAGTATATATTGATGATATTATCTTTGGTTCAAATAATAACTCTATGTGTGAAGAGTTTGTTGCAACTATGCAGGGTCAAACAACTTAAACAAGGGACATTTTTAAGTTAGTCAGAATACTATTTTGATCTACTAAAAAAGTTTTTAATGGAGAATTGCAAAGAAGTTGCCACTCCAATTGCTACAAACTTTCTTATTGATTCAGATGAGGTTGGGCAACAAGTTGATTCCACCAAATATAGAGGGTTGATTGGTTTTTTGCTCTATCTAACAACAAGTAGGCTAGATATTTAATTTAGTGTGTGATTGTGTGCAAGATTTCAATCTAATCCAAATGAGTCACATTATAAAGCTGCAAAAAGGATTCTCAAGTATCTAAAAGGGAAAATTAATGTTGGATTATGGTATCCAGGTAATTCTAAGATATCTTTTAGGGTGCAAATTGGTAAGGAAAAGCACAAGTGGAACATGTCACCTACTTGGCTCAATCTTAATATCATGGAATAGCAAGAAGCAAACCTGTGTGGCACTCTCCACAACTAAAGCGGGATATATTGCAATTGGTCATGGTTGTGCTCAAATCATATGGTTAAAACATCAACTCTTGGACTATAATGTGAAGTTGGAAAATGTACCCTTGTATTGTGATAACACTAGTGCAATTCATTTAACTAAGAATCTAATACAACACTCTAAAACCTAACATATTGAGATAAGGCATCACTTTATTAGAGATCATATACAAAAAGGTGATTGTGAAATTAAGTTTGTTAAAACGGAGAATCAACTAACTGATTTGTTCACTAAACCAGTTGCTCATAATAGGTTTAATAAGCTTAGAACAGAATTAGGCATTCTGGATATGAAAAATGTGACTTGATACATCTATGTCTTGTTGATCTTATTGAATCATGTGTTAATTTCACTTAAAAAGTTAAATTCTGCATAAAATGTGATGTGTTAGTATTTTAATCTGTTAAATCTATAAAACAACACAGATTTAATTTAATTTGTCAAATTCAGCATAAAGTGTGATCTGTCAGTGTTTTAATATGTTAATTTTACAAAACACATAGATTTCACTTAAATTGTTAAATTCTGCATAAAGAGTAATATGCCAACATTTTAATCTACTGATTTTGTATTTTTTATGTGTTGATTTCACTTCGCTGATTAGTAACTACATGAATTAAATTCAATTGATTGACCCAGTCAAATAATTCATCATATGATACTGTATGTATTGTGGTAACTACATTTATTGTATCAGCTAAAACTATTTTTTCAGATTCCATTGACCATAAAACACTTTGATTACATGATTCCCAATGTGCATGCATTTGTTTTGATCTGAACTGAGTAGACAACACATAAATTGCATAGGAAACATGATGCTTTATGATCATACACAGATTATTGTGCCTTTAATTGGATCTGATTGCTTATGCTACATTGAATACGAAATCATTGTGCAAATCAATTGATTAAATAGATATTCAATATGCTGATTCTATAAATACTAGCTTTGGCATCATGCATTTGCATTCATATTTGCTAGTAAGAGATAAACCACAATAAAGAATGCCTTGCAAACATAAAAATGTGCAATCTGATGAGGAGATTTCCACCCCTCACACACCAACCCCTCCATTGTCGAAAATCATGGTAGGCTTAAAGCTTGGTTTGAGGGCCATGAGGACGAAATTCAGTTGTTCCTCATTGAGATAACCCACAAATAGATAATCATCTATAAAGTTCTTTGTTTCTCCTGGTTGAGGTTTGAAAAGTTTGAGGCCTTGAATCACCAACTCAGAACACAAAAGCTTAAGACATTTCTTAAACTTTTTGGCAAGATTTATCCAGATCTAGAGCTGTCAAAACGGGTAACCCGGTCCGACCCGGCTCGACCCACCACAGGTTGATGATTTAGTGAGCCAACCCAACCCGGCTCACTTTTTAACGAGCCAAAAAAATTCGAACCCGGTCCGGCCCACCACGGGTTGGCGGGTTAAACGGGTTGGCTCACGGGTTCACTTAATTAAAAAAAATATATTATTTTTTTATTTTATTTTCAGTCAAAACTAAATTGTAATTCTAATTAAAATCTAAATAAACTTTAATACAATCCAAATACAAACCAAAATAAAAAAAATACAAATTATTTATGTGTTGGATAAAAAAACAACTTAACATGACCCAAATGTAAGGCCCAACTTAATGAAAAAATAAAAACACTTGTGTGACCCTTTTATTTGCGGGTTGGTGAGCCAACCCGACTCAACACAGGTTCAACCCGGATGAGCCGGGTTCTAAATGAGTCGGGTCAAAAATCAACCCGTATTGAAATTTGTAAAAATATTTCAACCCAACCTGGCCCAAACCCGTGGTGAGCCGGGTTGGCTCGCGGGTTCCAACCCATTTTGACAGCTCTATCCAGATCTAGTGAAAGTATTCTATGCCAACCTCAAGTTCAGTGGTGGTGTGCTGAACTTCAGTGTGAAAGGTGACAAGATGGAGATTACCAGGAAAACTTGGAAGGAAGTGGTTGGTTTTGGACATAAAGGTGTGCAAGTTAGAAAGGGGAAACCATAACTATTGAGGAATTGAATAAAGTTCAATATTTTGGCCAATGTGTGAGAAATCCAGAGGAGCAAATTCGCAACTTTCATGTGGGGAGACTTCGTGTTGACGAGAGGTTGCTAGCAAGGATTGTGACAAAGATCATTATGTCTAAGGGGAGCAATCACTCAACTTTGAATTAGGGTAACTTGGTGGTAATGTATTGCATCTAAAATGGTGTGGTTGTTGACTGGACCTACACAATTTGTAAACATATGATGAAAGAAAAAAGGCTAACAGATTTCAAGTTGCCCTATGTCGTGCTCATCTCCAAATTCATTAAGCATTTTGGAGTGGATGTGGAGGGAGAGCTTGAGGAGTCCACCGGTTTGCTAAATGGGGTCTCTGCTTTCAACATGCACAAGATGGGATTCACTAAGATTGGCAACACATGGATCATAGAAAATGATGTTACTGCAAATGTTGGAGTTGGTGCACATGATCATAAGGTTGGAACAAGTGGAATGCATCAAATTGAAGAAGAGGCTGCTGAGTTTAATCCTATGGCCATTGAGTTGTACAATTCTCTGTGTAACATCCCTATTAGATATTACTTATTTAAAATCAAGAAAATAAGGAATGAATATCAAATGTCAAATCTTTTATTAATTCCAACGCGAAAAACTTCAATAAAAAGAAATCCAATCGTCAAAGATCAATCAAAACTATAGTAATAGTCTTATTACAATTTTCAAAACCCAATACAGTAACAGAAAGTTATAAATAAAATCCTAGCTCGAATCCCAAGGTAGGCTCTCTCTCCGTCGTCTCGGGTGTTAGCAACATCACATGTATCATCAACTGCTCTCATGTAAAGAATTACACGATCATCGCCAAACTCAAACATAATGGGTGAGCTCGACAATATAAGATATCACATAAATTAAATAATATAAAACACCCAATTATATTATCATAATTAGACCTTGGCCAAGTTCTTAATACCCCAAGGCTTTTCAACCTCCAATTCACCTAACAAGTTAGCCATGAACTCAGGTTTTATGATGCTCACACGAACATGCCCGCTCGTGGTCCTACCTCTACGAACCTCCCTGCTCATAGTCCGACTCTACAGACCTGCCCGCCTGTATTCCAACACATGTGATCCACTAGCTACATACCTCCCCGCACGCAGCATCTCTCAACTGTGAGCACGGAACATACGAATCTACCTCGCTTGTATCCCCACAGGAGAGTAATTGAGTATGAACCTCCCCGCTCATACCATCACATGTTAACCACCATCCATGAACCTACCCGCTCATGGTACAGCATCTCCTAATCCACGTTCACATCAATGCGTACAAACAATACACACAAACTGCATTAAACTCGCTTGGGCTAGAAGCCTTAGCTTAAGCGACCAGGTCTATCTCGCTTAGGCTAAGCTTTCTCGCCTGAGCGAGCGTGCTACAATAGCTTACTTACGAAGTCTCGCTTAGGCGAGCCTATCTCGCTTGGGCGAGCTCTTCCTTCGCTTAAAGCCATTACTCTAGCCTAGGCGGTGAGTTACGCTGAACACCAAAACCTAGCTCGATTTCTCGCTTAAGTGAGAATCACACGCCTGAGCGAGTTACCCTGTCGCCTAGAATAAGATTCTCCGCCTGGGCGAGGTGCCCAAGCAGAAACACACAACGCTTATAAGTGCTCGCCTAGGCGAGATACACTCGTCTAAGCGAGATACTCGCGTTCAAACAGTCTTGCATTTCTGATATCTTCGCCTAGGCGAGCCTTGCTCGCTTGAGCGAGTATATCAGACATCTACACTGTTACGCACTCGAAAAAAAACCAGAAACCACACCCAATTCTTATCACAAAGACCATAATGTGCAAATTGAAAACAAAACACAACACGTATGGAAAACACATAATTAAACACAATTCCAAATTTCGAGTTTAACCCATAAATAACAAATATAGTACAGAAACCCAATCAGATTCATATCCTTGAGTAAACATTTCGATCAAACCCTATCAAGGCACACCAACTCCCAATTCACATCATGTATAGCACAAAAATTCATAATCAAACCCTTTCATACATGCATTTCAGAGCACCCAACATTCATAAGCATATAAGCATACAAAAGAACTCCCCTAACCTGGTTTTTTTTTCTCAGCTTCAAATAAAAGAAGGTGGATGGTTCTTCTGGCCCCAAATTGGTTTCCCTTAGTGGTCTCCCAACTCAGCTCTCTTGGATTTCCTCTTACCCTCTTTTCACTCAATTTTCGTGCTCCTCACCACTTTCTAGGTTTTCAGATTTCAAAACCCTCCTAATTACTCTATTTTCCCTTTTAATATGGTCCTAATTATGGTTAATGGCAAAAAAAAAACGAAAAAGGCTTTTTAATTATTTATAATTGCCTTTCATAACTCATTATGGGATGTTTTTCCCCTTCTCTTGGGAGCCTAATGTCTCTAGGGTTTCTCTACCCTTTCACATTCAAGTCAGAATTACATTAGCAAAAATAAAGAAATTAATTTCGTTCTCAACAAGGTTTGAACACACAACCATGACATCACAAGACAGGTGCGCAACCAATTCAACAAAATCATGTTTGTGATAATTTCTATAATTTTATATTTACGTTATCACTCAACATAATTATGCATATTATTAAAATTAAAATAATTCAAACAACACAGAAATGGCATACATAGGACTCAAACCCAAGTCCTTTAACACAATCAAAGTACTCTCAACCATTTGAGCTAGTACTTTTCCACATCACGACAATTAACCTTAAATGTCATAAAGGCTTCTACTACCCGCATTTATTAAATAATTATTTATTTAATTATTAAATTTCTTGGGTCTTACACTTCGGAGGAAATTGGTCCTACCTACTTTCAGTTTGAAAAGATGGTTCTCAGCCAGCTTCAAGAGCTCAACGTGTGATGAAGATCACCCTAGAAGGCTTTCACCATAGGCCAATGGCCTAGCACAAATAGATTACATGCCTTTTAATTAGTTACATAAATGTATAGGTTTTGTAATTTATGGTGTAATTGGCATTCATGGGCTTGTATTTTGGTCCAATTTAATTTCCTTGCATCTCTAGGCCTTAAGCTTGGAATGAAGTTAGGCATGCGTCTGGGCTTGCAAGGCCCAATCTGCAACCAGCGTCTCCAAAGAATCAAGTTGTCAACATTTGTGCATTAGCTTTTGTGGGCCTCATCATGATTCTTCCATAAGCCCAATTGGTTACTACATCACAATACGACTTTCACCACTCGTTGCCAACGCTGGCCTTTGGTCCAAGAGTTCAACAAGTGTTTACCAACCTTGCTTTTTGGGTCCTAGATCTTCAACTTCATTTGGCCTAAAACGGGAAGCTAGTGTTCTTTTCCTTTGATTTGTGTCTGGCCTTTCTCTCTTCTCACATGCATGGGAGCTAAGGTTGCCTCCCTCACGCGTTCCACCATCATTAGCTAGGGTTTCCCTTGTAAGTTGCCTATTTTTTCTTTAAATAGAGGTTCATCCACAATTTGTAATTAGCTTTGATGAATATATGAGAGTGGTTATTATCCCCCATCTTCGTCTAGTTCACCTTCTAGAGAGGTATTTGTTAGGAACAAGGCAATAAAGGAAAGAATAAAAGAGAGAAAAATAGACACAGAGGATTTAACGTGGTTCGGCGTACAATGCATATGCCTACGTCCACGACTACACTAGGAAGTATTTGTATTTCTGGTGTATCTTTAAGCTTTGCATAAAGTCTCTTATATAGTAAAATAGAGAACCACATCTCACTATTCTAAGCGATGTGGGACTAAATCAAGCACCATAATACTAACAATTCTCTCACTTGGGGTTTGATTTACATTACCACCTAGTGTAGTGCCTTCATCATCAATTTTCTCGAAGGCCAGTTGAGGCAATGCAAA
>Ga0214543_1003813_pt1 | contig 29010 bp, 27 predicted proteins | sample CNSS2metaG_FD_160094 | JGI IMG/M metagenome (GOLD analysis project Ga0214543, IMG submission 160094) | Root nodule microbial communities from cowpea collected in UCLA plant growth center, Los Angeles, California, USA - CNSS2 | ecosystem: Host-associated > Plants > Roots > Nodule | place: USA... | reverse complement strand
TTCAACTAAGTCAACTTAGGGAATCAAAAATAACAAACACAAATGAAAGGGATGAAGGATTAGTGAACTTCCTTTCTAAACATGCTTAGTCTTCTTAAGCATGTGCCTCCATCCTTGGTTGGGGTCAGTCCTTCATCATCTTGTTGGCGGCTTCAACTTGTCCGTTGGTTTGCGGATGTTCTACGGAGCTGGTGATGTGCTTGATGCTTAGGTCGATGTAGAATTTGGTGAGCTCATTATCAATGAATTACCGGCCATTGTCGGTTATGATAGTGTGTGAAACTCCATAGCGGCATATGATGTACTTCCACACAAACTGTTGGACCTGTTGTGTTGTATGTAAGACCCAAGAAATTTAAATAATTAAATAAATAATTATGTAATAAATGCGGATAGTAGAAGCCTTTATGGAATTTAATGTTAATTGTTGTGATGTGAAAAAGTACTAGCTCAAATGGTTGAGAGTACTTAATTGTGTGAGAGGACTTGGGTTCGAGTCCTATGTATGCCATTTATGTGTTGTTTGATTTATTATTAATTTTAATAATATGCATGATTATGTTGAGTGATAACATAATTATAGAATTATAGGAATTATCACGAAACATGGATTGGTTGAATTGGTTGTGCTTTGACTTTGTGATTCCATGGTTGTGTGTTCAAACCTTGCTAAGAACGAAATTGACTTCTTTATTTTTGCTAATATAATTGTGACTCAAATGTGAAATGGTGGGAAAACCCTAGAGGCAATGGGCAGCCAAGGGAGTTAGGAAAAATAACCCACAATGGTTTATGAAAGGTAATTATAGACAATAAAAGGCCATTTTTCGTTTTTTTTTTTTGCCATTTACCATAATTAGGGATCATATAAAAGGGGAAATTAAGGTAATTATGAGGGTTTTGAAGTCTGAAAACCTAGAGTGAAAAGAGAGCACAAATTCTGAGAGAAAAGAGAGTTAGAAGGAATCAAGAGAGCGGAGTTAGAAGAGCACTACAGGAATTCAAATTGGGGCAAGAAGAACCATCAATCTTCTCTTCATTTAAGTAGAGGAAAACCGGGTAAGGGGAGCTATTTTTCATGTTTATGACCATGTGTAGCATTGAGGAGCCTGCTCTTATGATTTTGTGCTTTCATGTCCTAAATGTGTTGTGCTATATGTGATGGTTTTGGAGTTCTGTCATTTTGATATTGGTTGAGAAGCCTTTTTATGCATTGGCATGACTGTCATAGGGGTTTTCTGGTGTATGATTGTTTATGACTCAACTTCCGGTTTTGGGTAGTCAATTTGGGTGTAAATCATGTTCATAAAACTTGTGCACTATTGTGGATTGTTTGACAATAATTGAGATGTGGTTTGGCATTGTTTTTGTGATTGGGCGTGCGTAGACAAGGACAACTTTTACTAATCTCGCTCAGGCGAGCCAGGCTTGCCTAGGCAAAAGTTGCAGAGTCTTGACCCTGATTCTGCTCGAGCCACTCGCTCAGGCGGAGGCCCGAGTTTTTGGGCGACATGTTATCTCGCTCAAGCGAGTGTAGCTCACCTAAGCGAGAAATCGAGGGTTGTGAGACTTGGGTTTGGGCATCTCGCTCAAGTGAGAGGTTCTCGCTTAAGCGAGAACTCGTACGTGACCTTGTATTCTTGCTTAACTCGCCGCCTAGGCGAGTGTTTTGGTTTTAGGCGAAGGGCGATCTCGCCCAGGCGAGAAGAAGGCTAGTTTTTCTACCATTTGGTATCTGGTCTCAGGATCTTGTAGTGTCCGACTGACAAAGTATATTGGATGTTGGATCCCAGCAGATTCTTGGACCACGGCGGCACTAACCGTGTGGTCTGTAGTCGTGATGTATACTAGGAGCGGGAGGTGTGTATCTGGTTTGTGGAGAATTGGTGGGGATGTGAGGGTGGCTTTGAAATTTTGGAAGACTTTTTTGCAATCATCGTTCCAAGAGAACTTTGCGAATTTTTTGAGCAGTTGGATAATGGGTTAGGTTTGTTCGGCCAGTTTTGGGAGAAATCTAGATAGAGCGGTTAGGCGGCCTATCAGGCGTTAAACCTCTTTGACACTGGTGGGGTTGCGCATTTCAATGATAGTGTTGCATTTTTCAGGGTTGGCTTCAATGTCGCGTTGTGTGAGCAAAAGCCTAGGAATTTTCCACTATCGACCCCGAAAACGCACTTTTCGGGGTTTAGCCAGAGGTTCTACTGTTCTAGTGCGGAGAATACTGCAAAAAGTATTGTGCATGTTGTAGGTGGTTGGGTGATTTCACAACCATGTCATCGACGTATACTTTGACACACTTACCCATCAATTGGTTGAATACTTTATCCATTAGCCTCTGATAAGTAGCGCTAGCATTTTTGATTCCAAAAGGCATAACCTTGTCGAAATAATTAGCGTCGTCCTTGATGAATGTGGTTTTATTCATGTCAGATGCGGCCATTAGTATTTGGTTGTATCCAGAGTATGCATCTAAGAAACTAAGAACTTTGTTGTCGGCTGCACTATCTACAAGTCGGTCAATGTTGGGTAAGGGGTATGCATCTCTGGGGCAGGCTTTATTAAGGTTCGTGTAGTCGACACACATTCTCCATTTGTCGTTTGCTTTTTTAATTAAGACGACATTAGAGAGTCAGGTGGTGTAGTGGGCTTCTACGATGAACCTGACATCTAGTAATTTCTCGGCTTCCGCTTTTGTTGCCAACCGTCGTTCTTCTCCCAACTTTCGTTTTTTTCTGCAAGATGTACCCATCATCTTTGTATATTGACAGCTTGTGAACTACTACTTAAGGATCTACGCCGGGTAGGTTTGCGACTGATCAGGCGAAGAGGTCAGCATTGGCGGTTAGGGTGGGTGCTAGGACATCGCGGTGCTCTGGTTGGAGGCCTGCTCCTAATTTGAGGGTGCGACCAGTAGGGAGGTCTAGGTTTACAGTTTCCTCAATTGGTTCAATACGTGAATCGCATCCTATCTTGGGGTCCAGGTCGTCGTCGAATAAGCGATTCCAGTGCCAAGTAGGCGTTTAATGTTGTGTGTTTGGAGGATTGGTTGCTGAGATAGCAGGCTTGCCATGTAGCATTCTCGTGCGAGTCATTCTTCGCCATGGATGGTAATGATGTCGCCGAATGGGGACGAGAATTTCATGGCTAAGTGTGGTGTGGAGACAATAGCTCCTAGAGTGTTGAGGGATGGACGACCGAGTAGAATGTTGTACGATGTGGGTGTTTCCATGACGAGGAAGCGAATGGGGATGGTCTTAGTTTGGGATCCTTCACGAAAGACGGTATGGAGATCAATGTATCCATGGGAGGAAACCTTCTCTCCGGAGAAACTATAGATGGGTTCATCATAGGGAGTCATTGCCGCAGAAGGAAGTTGGAGTTTTTGGTAAGTGGTCCAGTAAACGATATCAACGAAACTGCCTTAGTCTGTGAGTACCTTTTTTACTACGAAGTTCTCGAGCTCGATGGTGATGACCATGGGATCATCTTGTTGTTGGTTGACACCGTGAAAATCTACATCAGTGAAGGTGATGGGGGGCATTCGTCGTGTGTGGTGGGAGTGGGTAATGTGGTTGATGGGGGGTGGCGGTTATCGGACTGCCGGGGATGAGAAGGTCCATCTTTTCGGACAAAACGACGAAAATAGTCGGCGCAAATCAATTCTTTTATTTTATCTTGAAGCGCCTTACATTCGTCGGTGGTGTGGCCATTGTTTCTGTGATATTTATAGTACTTGGTCCTTTTGGCATTGGGGGGTTCAAGATTTTGCGTAGTGGTGGGATGAGATTGGCCTGGAATGCTTTGTCGAGAAGGCGTGATCTGGGGATGTTTAGTGGAGCGTATCTGGTGAATCGTGGTTGCCTAGGCTCTCTAGGCCTAGATTCAAGTTGTGGAGGCAGTTTGTCTGGGCCGGTGGATGAGGGTGTGTAGTCGATGCAAAACTTAGTGTGTAGAGTCTGCATCTCCTCGAGGGTGGAGGTAGACGTTGTTAGCGAATGGGCCAGGTTTAAGAGTCAGAGCCATACACTACGAGATCATTTCTTGAGTGAGGTTGGGCGTGCGGAGGGCAGCCTTGCTAAAACGGTCAATGAAGAATGTGGGCGTGGCCTCGTCTCTTTCTTGTTTGACAGAAGGGATAAGGATGTGGCCTGATGTGGGCGGCTACCGGCAAAATGGGTGGTAAAAAGGTGGGAGAGGGTATCGAAATAGTCAATTGAGTATGGGGGAGGGTGGTGAACCATTCAAGGGCAAGGCCTTTGAGGGTGGTGGGGAGAGCCTTGTAGAAGATAGCATCGTCAGATTTGTAGAGGGCAACATGGGTGATGTACACTTTAAGATGTTCGTTGGGGTCGGTTTCTCCTGTGTAGCGGTCTAGTGTGAAGGGTTCCCACTAGTTGTGGAGAGGTGTGGTTGTGATGATGTCAATGAAAGGTGGTGACGTTTGGGTGGTTGTGGTGGTAACGAGTATGGTGGGATGGGATGACGAACGATGGTAGGGAATGTGGTAGTGAAGTGCTGAGGAGGGATATGAATGGTGGGAAGGGTGGCAGCAGGGTTGGCTGTTGTGGGGTGTCCAGGGACGGTGGTTGGATGATGGATGATGGATGTTTGTATGGTGGGTGGAGATGATGGGTGTTTGTTGAGTGGTGGTGAAAGTGTGTGGGATAGGATTATATTCACTTTCTTCCTCACTAGGTTGGTAAGCCGGGGACCTCGGGGCTTCTGACGGCTCATTGCCCTTCCCCTTCTAGGTAGGGTCAGCTTCAATCTTCCTCCTCAGCCTGGAGTTCTCTTGCCTAAGCGCTCAGCACTACGCTTTTTCAAGTCGGCAAGTTCTTGTCGCATCTTGGCTTGGCCTTCAAGGATGGCAGTCAAGTCCGAGGTGATGTTTGCAGGCATAGTATGACCTGCCTCAGGGTGCTTCACGGTTCCGGCTCTGATGCGAGTGGAGACCATTCTCGACAGTGTTAGGATTGTTTGGTAAGGTATCGCTTCGTGCCCCACGGTGGGCGCCAATTGTTCCTGCAAGAACAAATAAGAGATATTAGGGAACACAAATAATGTCTTATCTCAATCCTTGACCTCTTGAGCCGACTCCTTCTTGACTTGTACATGTCACCTCCTAACGTAGACAGTCCGGACCCTTAGGGGTAACCTACGGAGAGGGCTCCAACAATCAAGTCAGCAAAAAGGCTCTTCAGAAGTCAAATCTCATATTCGGGAATTAATGAAAGTGTACCCCTTAATTGTTGGGGTCCACGTGTATTTATAGAGTTATTAATTATGTCTCCCATTCTTGTGGGCTGGGCCCTCCTAGTTGTGTTGGGCCAACGTTCAAACCCTAGATGGGCTTAGGCCAAGCCCAAGTCATGTGTTAGCGTGTTAATACTAGGGGCCTTGTTTGTGATATTCTAAGTTTGGAGTTAGTAACTCCTTATTATGTATTATCCTTTACAGTAGGCAGTTTGGGCCGCTATGTGATCCTGCTTAGCCGGTTACTTATGCAGTGGTTATTTGTGGGGCTATACCTAGACGGTTTTGGTCGTGTAGTTACCCTGGTCCACCTAGGTATAGTACAAAAACTAATCCATTGTCAATATTTAATTAAACTTAAGTTTACAGAATTCATCTCTTTCTGAACACTTTATTGTACTTAATTCATCTAATATAAATCTTTCAAATTAAAAATAAACACTAGAATTTCCTCCATAAAGCACAAAAATAAGAACATTCTCCTCCTCTAGATGTGGGATGGCAAGAACATTGTCTTCTTTGCCACCAACTTAGGTTTGATCTAACCAAATGTTCATCCTTCCCGATTAAAATCATGATTGACTTATAATCAAAATCTAACATTCTAAACACTTGTATTATAGGAAATACACTCTCCAAATATTAAAAAAAGTTTATTATATATTATTTTGTACAAAATTATAATTTAAAATTATAATATTGTATGCAAAATTACAAATTGTACAAAAATCTAAACACTTTAGTGAACATTTTGTGAGTTGTCAACTGCAACATCACTAGATGGGGATTAGAAGCATCGCAAGCCATTAGAATACTTATAACATCACTACATCACTCACAAAAAGTAGGATTAAAAGCACCCTAAGCCATTACAATATTAACGGTTCCATTATAATATTAATGATGTTTTTTGCATTTTGTTTTGTAAATAAAATGACTATATAACTATATAAACGTGGTGACACACATGAAAGCAAAGAGATAAAAAGGATGGAGGCAGAAAAAGAAAAAAATAAACATATTGTCAGTGTTATTATGAGACAATAGCAACCTTTAGTATGTGGGTGAATGTTTTCCCATAAATAAGGGGAAGGAACTATCTTAGAGTTTTTTTATTTTGTGAATGCAAAGTAACTAATGTTCTACCAATAAAACAATTATTGATTTGTTGTGAAAGTAGAAAATAATCCAATTTTAACTTTTAAATTTTAAATAATAGAGGAATCATAGAGGAAAAACAAATGTTTCTTGTGTACAATAGCAGATCTTGACCAAGAGTTTTGGAGGAGCCAGAATAATATAATTCTTTGATCATTTTATTGGACCATTAGTATAACACTTTAAAAAATGACTCTTCTATAAAACAATTGGATCGTTAGATTGAATTATTAGTATAATGATTTAAATACCTTAAAAGAAAGTATGGAGAAGTATAATTTAACTTGCTTTCATCTTCACGTGTAGCTTCCCTTTTACCACTTCTACAAAATGAATTCATTATTCTATTCTTCATCAATATGCTTTTTTTAAATATATTAAAAAATAATTCATCATATAATCTAATAAAATATTGAGAGACATAAATATTAGAAGAAAATTATATTATAATCAAGTCAAAATTAAAAATCGGTTATAAAAAAATACAATACATTATTTTTTTTTCTTCTATAATCATAAAAAATAAGTATACAAAAGGCTCATGAGATAAAAAATAATTTTATAACTATTAAATTAATATTTCATCATCAAGTAAGACAAGAGAGAGTTACATTTTTTTCTTCGAGAAATGAAGGGAACGAAGGTGAAATCAGAGGAAACATAATAAGTATGTGTCTAACTTCATTTTTCTTAAAAAAAACATATGATAGTGAGAAATGAGTACAATTTTGTCAAAAATTAAAAAGGCAATGACAGAAGAAAATAAAAAATATTTTAATAAATGTTTGGTTTAATTACTCTTTTGGTTATTGTTTCCAAAAATGTAAGTTGGTCTTCCATTTTTTTAGTTTCAATTTAGTCGCAATTTTTTAGTCGTAATTTGGTATTTTTAGATGAAAACAGATACTAGAAAACTAATTAAACCTAAATATTTTTTTATTTTATTATATTAGATTTTATGTTTTATTATTTATTAAAATTAAATGTTGTATTTTATAAAAGAAATAAAGAGACACAATTTAATTATCATCAATTTCTAAAATAGATATATAATTTTGAAAAAAATCAAAAATATTTGGGGAGGGGGGTTCGAGGCCCCTCCTTGCTCCTATGATGCTCCACCTCTACTTATGTATCCAAAATTAGTGGCTGAAAAAAAAATTATATTAATTTTTAGTTGGGTGGTGTTATGATGATCCAACTTTGTATTAATTTTTAATTCAGAAAAGAATTTTAACAACAATTGTATTAATTTATAATTGGACGAGATGTGATTACTACATGTAAAAATAAAATTTTTTAAATTCTAGTTGGGTTTTGGTTTAATTTAAACTGAACTCATTTACCTAAGGAGGTGAAGAGGCAATGCAACCAAAAAATTTAAGAAAACGTAACTTTATATAATTTTACAATTTTGTATGACGATTTTATGATACTTTTGTGTTACGATTCGTAAATACGATGTACGATTTTACAATTTAAATATTGTATTTGACTACCTTGAATGTAACTTACCATAATAACTCCTGGATTGTAACTCATTTAAAATCTAAAATTAAGTTGAAATTAGAAAAAAAAATAATGAAAGTATAACACACAAATTAGGAGGAAAAGTTCAATGTGTACAGTAGTGACATTAGCCTTCGTATACAACTTATATAGTTGATAAATGTTAGGCAAGTTCACCAATCATTAACGTAGTAATAAAATATCGTTCTCTGGGATTGACTTGTTGAATACTAGATTCCTAATTTACGTAATTTATAGCAAATGAGATTCAATAGAATTGCAAGCATAGAATTATAACAAAAACTTCAATCAATATAAGAATTGTCAGAGGATTGATTTCATACTTTTTCCTGTAGAATTCTATTCCTTTCAATTGATGCAAGAAACGTAATTATCCACTCGAGTTTAGTTAGAGCAATTTTACCCCTAATCCCTTAGATAGGTAAAAAAAATTAGATATGCCCAATTTCCCAAATGTGACATAAGCTAACATGTTCAATTTATAATCGCAAACAATCCCCAATTTCCCAATTGTGAAATTGCTAATAGAATAAAAAATAAAACCATAAACAGGACACTGAGATAAAATAACGTTAACGAACATCAATTGATAAGAAATAGAAACTATAATCCAGAGTCTTATATCAATCCTCCAACAAAAAGAAAATTTATATCAATCATGAAAAAATCCATCAAGCACTTGTGGAACTTGTTATTTTGAATCCTGAATCTTTGAAGCCAAAACCATTGGTCGTGGAAAAATCCACCATGCTTATATTCATCTCATTGATTTGCTTCCTTCACTTTTGACACTAACTCCCTCCAAACTATGATTGCACACCTCAAAACAACTATTTACACAAAATTCCACCAACCCAAATGTATGATCCGAAAAAGAAGATAATGCATGATGAAATCATTCCAATAATACAAAAATGAATAAAAATAGCTTAAACTAATGCACATACATTTTATATGTTCATCAAATTCTCCCAAGTTTAGACTTTTGCTTGTCCTCAAGCAAAGAATATTTAATAAGAAGATAATAATAATGCAAACAAAATGATGAGTTACCATCTAGTCTCAAATCCAAATTCAACCAATGTTATTCTAGAAGCATACTTTCCACCTTTGATAGGACCCTAAGTGCAATTGATTCAATGATGCACAAGACATTAAGGAACATAATCTTTGAACTTTAATTTCTCTTAATATAAGATTCTTCTTAGGTTTCTATCCTAAAAGACACTTACATGCCATCTAAGCATGGATTTTCCACTCAAATGCTTTACACTAGCTACACTCAGTCTCAAAAGAGTGCCTCTTTCCCAGTAACCCATGGTCTCAAAGGGGTGCCAATTTCACTTATTGATATTTTTTTTTTATTTACAAAAATATATATAACTCTTCTTTTCTTTTTTTGTTATTTTTTTGTGAAATTGGCAGACATTTCTCTAGTAACCAAATGTAATGAGTGTCACCATAGAATCAGAAGAAAAAAATTTAAGTCTATCACTCAAAAATTTTCTTCCTTAAGTGTCAAGTGTCAAGACTTCTTGTATAGTGTGTAAAGTTTCTCAACAATTATCCCAATGTTCTTCACAAAATATCATTGAATAAAATTAAACTTGAGTCAAGATGATGTGTATGTTATGCAAATGCAACAACAAAATGACATGCAATTGATCCTCCCAAGCTTAGATGTTTAAGTTCTCCCCAACATAAACAAAATAACTAAGAATAGAAGGGATGGAACTCACAAAAATTAGTAATAGTGGAAGCAGCTCATTGTTGCCAACGTTGAAAGTATCTTTGCTTATGAAGTGATGAGGTTGCTGCTTTAATATCTCAAAGTTTGCAACATGGAAAAGTATTAATGACTAGCAACTTCTCACATGGAAACACCTCTGAAATAGGCTAAACATCTTGGTCATCCTCATCAAACTTCAGTCTTAAAAGGTTATCAATTATCAAATTTTGCTTCCCTTGCTTATCTCAGATTTCCATGTCAAACTCTTGCATTAAGAGAATCCAATGGATTAACTATGGCTTGGCATCCTTGGATGTCTCTTATCCTCCACCTTCACTCCTGTTTAGGTTTTATATTCTTCTTGCAGAATTGAATAATGTCTTGAGAACTTCCAATTCATGTGCACACTGTACCACCTCTTCATCACTCACTTCTTCAATTAACTCCTTTGCTCCTATTACTGACAACAAAGTTCACTTCAATGGACTCTTACTCCCATGATTATCCATTTCCTTTAACACAAGAGACTCAATGATTTCTGCCCAGAAACAATTTTCCTTGTCCACCTTATGCTTCACTACTTCATTTATGGAGAAGGTGACTTTGTCATCAGCTACCCTTAACATTAACTTACCTTGTTTTACATTTATCGATGCTCTTCGCATGGCTAAGAATGGTTTTCCCAATATAATTGGGACCTTAGTATCTTCTTCTATGTCAAGGACCACAAAATCTATTGGAAAGATAAATTTATTGATGGATCCACTCTAAACCCATTACACGACTCAAATTCACCTCAAGGCTCAAGCCCAATAAAAGGCCCAATAACTAGAAGTATGATGAGAAAGATTCAAGAGGGCTTACATCAAGATGGCAATAATCCTCAAGGGCTTCAAATGCTTTTCCCACGGGCTAAAGAGGACATTAAAATATGATGGGTTTCATGTAAAAACATTAGCATAGTCTTTCAGTTTGAGCCACATGTTAGACCTTGACTTCTAGAAATAATTGGCCAAAGTACATTGATGATTAGCTTATAAATTAGGTGAATTCAAGCTCAATTGAAAGTTTGGCCAAGAATGATCTCAAAGCACATGTTACACACGGTGCCAAGGCATGAGACGTCATGTGAAAGACACCTGGCACATGATCCTTGCATCCATTGCATAAATAGATCTGAAAGGCTTCTTGTAGCCTAAGCAAAGTTGCATTTCATTTCCATGTTAATTTGCATTACATCTTGGACGACCTCTCTACTATAAATGAGAGCCTCCACCACTTGTATGAGGTTACTCTTTGCTTGGTAATTGAATGATGTTGAGATCACTCCACACAATTGCCTTAAGAGTCAAAGCTAGACTAAGCTTCTCCTTTAGCTCCTCTAGCCTCCTTCCCTAAGATAGGTCTCCTTCCTAGAGCTTCACTTCCATAATCCATAGCATAGCTCAAGGGCCTCTAACCTTGTTCCACTCATTTCCAATGCCTCATGGAGCTTCTCCTCTCCAAAACTGTGCTTAGAGCTCCATCATTTATCAACCTATACTAAGATGTCTTCCACTACTCCATGAGGATAAGTCACTAAACGATCTCCTAACTGGAGGGTTATCATAGTAGGCTTCACTTTTCCAATACGAAACCTTTTTAAAAATGGACAAAGGCATCAAATTGATGATTGCTCAAAGGTCACACAATGTCTTACTCACCATTATATTTCTAATCTCACATGGAATGAGAAAGCTTTCTGGATCTTTCAATTTGAGAGGTAATTTTTGTTGAATTATTTCACTAGACTCCTTTTGATGAGTCCATCTTCAAGAGAAAGGAAGCCAAGAGGAAACCATTCAGAATTGATGAGACTTCCATGAAGAAGGATGAAGGCACGAAAGCTAGAAGATGAATGAAGAAGTGGTGTGGAAATGGTGTTTAAAAAAGCTCTGAAGTGAGGTTAGGCGAACACTCAAGGAAGGAGGCTAGAGGAAACCACTAAGGGAAACTCTAGCCTAAGTTGATTAACAAAAAGATAGGAGTCAAGAGTTATCTCAACAGAGTTTCTCTACTATACTCATGAATCAATTTACAAAGGTCCTAAGCTATCGATTTATGGTAGAAAATGAGAGCTAAGTGGTCTAGAAAAATGGAGGTGAAAAAGATCTAGAATGTGGTATTTGGAGCCAAAAAGAGAGCATGAGGGAAGTGTGACTTGCCACCTAAGCAAGTCACATGGAGCATGCATGGAGGCGCCTAGGAGAAGCTTGGTGACCAAGCTTTGCATAAGAAGGATCTAGATCCTTGAGAAATGCGCTCTCCTTTTTGGTGGCCCAAATCCAAGCCCAACTCTCCTTTGGTCCAATTAATCTTCAAGGCCCAAAAACCCTCAAAGGCCCAATACATGACCTAAAGAAAACCTTATTCTACTAAGTCCAAAATACAAGGCCCAAAATTAAACCCTATTCTAATATTTACAAATAAAAAGTCTTAGACTAGGTCTTCACATTTTCCTTGGACCATGTGAAGTTCATCTTGGGCCTTGCATCTACATTTGAGGCTCATTCCTCTTATATTGTCCTAGTCGTTGCTCTTGTTGTAGGTCCCTTGGCTAGAGACATCTCATCACCTTTGCAAGCATTATGGTTTCATTTGCTTGAAGCTTCCTTTTTCTAGACAACAAGTCTTTCATAAATTTAGCATAGCAAGGCATTTTCTCCAAATCCTCTGCAAATGGAATATTAATATAAAGCTTCTTAGAGACATCAAGAAATTTTGCAAATTGCTTCTCTTTTTTTTTCTTCTTCAACCTTTGAGGGAATGGAATAGTAGGAACATATTCTCTCATTTTACCCTTTTCACTCTTTTGACCTTTCTCTCTTTCATTCTTCAACTCACAATTTTTTTGCTCATTTTTTCACTCCCTTTCACAATATCATCTCTTCGTTCATTTTTCTCATTACCCATATCACTCCTTTTCTCATTTCTACCAACCTCCCATTCTTTAATTGAATTGTCTTACATTGTTCCTTTGGGTTTGGAGGTGTCACTAGGGAATGTTCTAGGAGACCTCTCTGAGATTTGTCGTGAAAGTTGACCAATTTGATTCTCCAACTTTCTGATTGAAGCTTCCTAGTTCTTGAAATTAGTCTTTGCCTCATTTATGAAATTAGAAGTTTGCTCCATAAATGTTGAGGTTTGCACAGTTAGCTTCTCCAAAGCACTTTCTAAAGTAGATATCTTATTTCCTTGGTTGCTAGATTGTGCTTGATATTGATATGGAGGCTTTGGTTGATTGGATTGATACAAACCACTCCAAGGTGTGTTTGGTGAACTCCTTTAATTTTTATTAAAATGGTTTGCAAACTAATTATGTTGTTGGCCCACTACATTCACATGCGCCTCTCGATAAGTGACTTGACATTCACCATTTTGATGCATTCCTCCACAAAAATCACACATTAGAGACGTTGTATTAACTGCTTTTGCTTACATATTACCCAACTTCTGAGTCAACTCAGCCATTTATTATGTTAACAACTTGTTTTGAGCTATGATAGCATCCAAAATATTAACCTCTAATGCTCCACCTTTTCTATTTTGACCGTCAAATTGCATATTCACGGTATTATTTGCCATTAACTCAAGAGTCTCAAAAGCTTCCTTTGATGTTTTCAAATTAAACGATCATCCACTTATTGCATCCATAATTGCTTTAAAAGAGGGTGCAAGACCATTGTAGAATATCTGGACTTATAACCAATTTGGTAAAGCATAATGTGGGCATTTCCTCAATAACTCCTTGTACCTTACCCAAGCCTTATACAGAGATTCAATTTCTTGTTGCACAAAAGTAATGATTTCATTTCTCATTCTCATTGACTTGGATGCAGGAAAGTATTTGGTTACAAATTTTGTAGCCATATCTTTTCATGTAGAAATAATGCCTTGAGGTTGTGTTTGAAGCCGGCTTTTAGCTTTATCCCGTAATGAGAAAGGAAAAACCCTCAAGTGATTTCCATCATCTAAAACTCAATTAATCTTCAAAGTGTCACAAATGGCCAGAAAATTCTCCAAATGAGAATTGGGATCTTCTGAAACTACACCTCCAAATTGATTATGTTGGATGACTTGCAACAATGAAGGCTTGATTTCAAAATTGTTGGCTTGAACAGGAGGTCTCACAATGCTCCCTTGTAATTATTAGTATTTGGCATTGAATAATCGCGAAGAGTCCTCCTCACAAGTGGGTCTTGATCTGCCCTTATTGATATATGCTCTTTCTTATCAATTGATGGCTCTGCTTTTCTTTCTTGCTTCTTCTTTCTTGCGCTACTCCTATTACATCTAGCAAAATGATCAATTTTAGGATCAAAAAGCAAGATTTTTTCTACAACTATACCTCGTATAAACAACTTAGAGACACAAGATTCTAATAAAAAAATTCACGTGAAAACAAATTAATAACAAACAAGATAATTAAAACAAGAAAAAAATAACAATAAACTAAAAACAAAATAGTTTTGACTACCTGAAAATTAAAACTCAAATCTTAAGCAAACTAGATCACTAATATCAATAGGAAAATTAGTCATTGGCAACGATGCCAAAAACTTTATAAACGTTTGGCAAGTGCACCAATCGTTAACATAGTAATAAAATATCATCCTCTGGATTGACTCGTTGAATACTAAACTCCTAATTTACATGATTTTGAGCAAATGATATTCAATAGAATTGCAAGCATAGAATTATAACAAAAATTTCAATCAATATAAGAATTGTTAGAGGATTGATTTCATACTCTTTTCTATAAAATTCTATCCTTTCAATTGATGCAAGAAATATAATTATCTACCCGAGTTTACTCAGAGTTATTTTACCCCTAATCCTTTAGATAGGTAAAACCTATTCATTGAATTTAAACCCCTAACCTATTAGGTCAATTACAAAAATTTAATAGAGTCATGAAAAACATTAATCATCTCTATTGCAAACTAATTAAACATGTCCAATTTCTCAATTGTGACATAACCTTACCTGTTCAATTTATAATTACAAATAATCTTCAATTTCCCAATTGTGAAATTGCTCATAGAATAAACAAAAAAATCATAAACATAACACTCAAATAAATAATAGTAACGAACATCAATTGTCAAGAAATAGAAACTATAATACAGAGTCTTACATCAATTCTCCAACAAAAACAAAATTAGTTTTGTATAATGTAAAAGCTAAAAATTGGCAAAAGAAGAGAAAATGATGAAGATGAGGAGAGACTTTTTTTTGTTAACGATCCTCCCCTTTTATCTTTTCTACATTTTCTCCACTTGTTGAGATGGTTATTTCTCTCCCTTAACCATTTCCCCTTTTTTATCTTTCTTTTATTTTCTTTTTTCTTTAAATCCTTGTCAATCCACATCATATTAAGATTTCTCGACTAAAAATCAACATGTTGTGGGAAAATCCACAAGCCACTTGGGAAACTCGCTGTTTTGCACTCTATAATCTGAAGCCAAATCCATAGGTCATAGAAAAATTCACCAGGCACTTGTAGAACTTGTTATTTTGATTCCTTCACATTTGAGGCCAAATCCACATATCATGGAAAAATCCACCAAGCACCAGTGGAACTTGTTTTGAATCCTACATCTTTAAAAACAAAACCACAGGTCACCAAAAAATCCACGAGGCACTTATGAATTTCACTTATTTGTTTTCTTCACTTTTGACACTAACTCCCTTCAAACTATGATTGCACACCTCAAAACACCTGTTTGCACAAACAATACACCAACCTAAATGTATGGTCCGAAACAAGGATAATGCAAGATGAAATCATTCCAATAATGCAAAAATGAATAAAAATGGCCTAAACTAATGTATGAATGCACATAGATTTTAGGTTTAATTACTCGGATAGTACCCATTTTGGTAGAGGTGTGTCAATCTAGTACCCGCTTTTATAAAAATGTCAATTGCATCACACCTTTTGAAAAAGTGCTTCAATTATGTCCCTTTCAGACGGAGTTGATTAACACTGTTATCGACGTGCCATATGTCAGTCATGGTTTTTTTAACTTTTTTTAGTTTTTTTTAATTTTTGGAAAAAAAAAATGTCACGTGTCAGGTACCTGTGTGTGCCACGTGGCATTGCAATGCCACGTGTCAGTGTCACTATCAGATGTCATTGTGTTGATTTTGATTTAGTCCCCAAATATGTCTTTTTGTTTCAATTTAGTACCTACTTATGTGTATCTGATTCAATTTTGACCTAATTTTTGTTAATAATTAAAATCCATTTTTTATAAAATTAAAAGTAATTAAGTATAAAATTTTTACAAAAATTAAGTATTTAATATTTATATTAAAATTTAGTGGTAAAAATCATTTTATTAAGTCATTTTTAATATAAAAAAAAAATAGTATAACATTCATACAAATAGAAATTTCGGTTTAAAGTTAGTAAGAGACAATATTGTTCTATTTTGGGAAAAAAATAATAATTAACAAAACATGAGTATTTAATAAAAAAAGTAATTAATAACGTAATATGTTGAAAAGTCATTTTTAATAAAAAAATAGTAGTATAACATTTATACAAATAATAAATTTGATCTGAAATTAAGAGAAATAATATAAATATTAGTACTTAATTTTGTAAAAATATTTATACTTAATTAGTTTTAATCTTATAAAACATGGATTACAAAAATATTTTAATTATTAAAACAAAATTGAGACAAAATTGAATCAAATATATATAAGTAGGTACTAAATTGAAACAAAAATAGATATATTGGACTAAATCGAAATCAACACAATGACACTGACACGTGACACTAATGTCACGTGGCATTGCAATGCCACATGGCACTAACAATGTCACGTGTCACACACAGACACCTGACACAACACATGACATTTTTATTTTATTTTTTCAAAAAATTTAAAAAATTAAAAAAAAAAAAGTAAAAAGAAATTAAAAAAATAAAATAAAAAAAACCGCAAATTGACACATGGCACGCCGTTAACAGCATTAGTCAATTCTGTTTAAAAGGGACCTAATTGAAGCACTTTTTCAAAACTTAGAATGCAATTAACACTTTTTTAAAAGCGAGTACCAGATTGACACAACTTTACCAAAGTGGGTATCATCCGATAAATTAAACCTAGATTTTATTTTTTCATCAACATTATGGATGGAAATTACTTGAAATATTTCATTGGTACAATTTTACACCATTTCGTCACTCATCAATTTAAAGTCGTCGTAGAAACCATTCTATAATGGTTGATTCTTAATTTGAGTTCTATAATTGTTGTCTCAACTATAAAAAGAGTTACATTATATTTCCTAATATATAATACCAAATAAACACTCTAATTTGGTAACAAGGTTTACACGCAAAAAGCACTCATAGTGGTGTTACGTCTGGCATTGTGCATTCACCAAGGCCTTCCTATTCCTCCAAACCTCCGAGCCAACTGAATATCCTTTGTCACTTAGATAACAAAAAGAGAGAACTCAAACATACTCACATGGGAAGAAATACTAAAAAAAAATTATTATTATTATTATTATTATTATAAGCTTAAATTATAATGGGAACCAGAATTCTAAAGGAAGTAAAATGGGTCAACCAGAGTAAAAAAGGAAAAGCCACATGAGACATGAGGAACAGAGGCAACATTTGGTGATATGGGAAGGAGGGTTCTGCAACCCTATACATGACCAGAGGTAATAAACTCTCCGCTATGTTTATATCTTTCTTTATTCAGCATTCTTTATAAAGATATACACCAATTAAAAGGTAATGGCGAATCAGAACTATAAGTGTATTTGTCAATTAAAACAATGCGTATTTTCTCTTAAAAAAAGGCAAAACTTTCCACCCAGTACAGCACCGGGAAGTTTTTTTCCTCTAGCATTTACTCCGTCATACGGTAGAATATCCTTTTAATTGTAACTAATAAATTAATAAAACAATTAATTTATATGTAACAGAAGAAACAAATACATTTATCACAAATAAAAGCAGGTATAGAATCTATGAAAGCCAAATTCATGGATGATTAGATGATCCACGAAAAATCTGGTTAAGAATTTAAAAAATTATATCAACTTACTAAGAGTAATACGCCTAGCGTGAATTGCACAAAGCATTCCATCTTCAAACAAGTGAACTAGACATTCTTCAGCTGCCTGCAGTAAGGTTATATAAATTCCAAAAGAATTGCATGTTTTATGAGAAATTTGGTTAAAAATGACACAACAGGAGAAAATGAATAAATGATTCTAAATTAATGTTATTAACAAGTGAACAAATCACGACCACAGCAGCGCTATTGACAAGGACTCGATACAAGGCATCCAAAAACACATCGGAGATGTAAACGTAGCAAGCAAATGGTGAGACACGTTAAAAGGTGTGGATGGGTGATCAAGAGTGAGTTTTGATGTCAGGCAACTTTGAGAGGGGAGAAGTACAAGTGTATTCCCTGCTTAGAAGTAAAAATCTTATGGAAGAGGAGGAAATCCGGTGAATTCGGACCTTTGTTGGAATAGGTTCTCCTTAAGGTTTGAACTCGAAAACATTGGATTCGTTTTCCGATAACATTGTTACTAAAAGGTTAACCAAATCGTCCAGGAAACAAAATTCCTTAACAGAACCACTTACGCTTAAACTCTTCCTTTTGTTTCCCTCGAACTTGGGAGTCGATGAAATAGATTTGGTTTGAAATAAAATTGAAATTTACAACCTAGTACGTTTAGTTACATCAAATAATATTGCAAATTTACACTAATTACGCTTACCTTCCCCCTCCTCCCTCATTAAGAATAACAATAATCCAAGCATAGGGTTGGCCACCCCTTTTCATTCCATAACCTATATTTTGATTTTATAATATCTCCTTTCCTTCCCATTGTGATAGCAATGTTGAAAAAGTATTCCGGAATTGATTACATGAATGCAATAATAAGAGAACAAAAACATTACTTGCTGTCTAAAGAAGCATACATTGCAACTAGCGTGTTCATATGTTGCTCAACCCCAGAGATAACAACAAAAAGTTTACATTCTTAAAAATGGGTTAAAAATCACTTTGATCTCAATTAACGAACACCCTTGGAGACAAGTTCATTGGAACAGTCCTGAGACACTGTCCTCTTTTCCATTCACCCTCCCCTGAAGTTCAGATTCTTAAATATTGGTTAAGAACAGTCTTGGAGACAAGTTAGTGGGAAGAGTTCTGAGACACTACACCCTTTTCCACTCCCCCCTCTCCCAGTGGAGCCTCCCTGACCTTTCCCTCCATACACCCAGGAAAGAAAAAAAAAATAAAAATTCAGCTACGCCTATTGAATTCGTAAGGATTTATGAAAAAGAAAAGGGACCTTGCATTATTGATGCCTTAAATTATAATATAAAAAAAAAACGTTAAAAATAGAGAATTCTAATTAAATATTTATCACTTGGAAGTCTGATGAAACACATCTTAACAAGTTACTTATTATTATTCTCATTTCATTAAGACTGCAACTAACTAGAGCATCTTGATTTATAGTTATACATTAAATTTCTAAAACCTCAATTTTCACAGATCAATGGTTTTTGTTTCTAAGCAGATTCAGTAATATTGGACAGATTTTCAATGTTTAAAACCATGCAAAAGGCACACAAATAAAATAAATTTACAAAAAAAAAAAAACAAATTGAATTGAGGACTGCAGTACAATCTAATAACACATTATTTTAAGTATAAAAATTTAAAGAGTTCACCCAGCAACAAATTGACACAAGGTCAGGAAGAAGTTGTGTTAAAACAATTTAACTAAACATTGATTTTTCTTTTTATGAAAACAGCCTTTGCTTTCTAATTAGATGAATTGAAAATTTGCAACATTCTAGCACTCTAGCGATAACTCAAATGCACATGGAATAAGTTGCATACCTCCTGCAGTGCTACCACAGCTTCAGGCGTCCAGCGAGACACCTCCGTAGAGAATTGATGTGTAATTTGTTTGACCTACAGCCAAACAAACATTGCCAAAACAACGTCAACAAACTTCTCCCAAGATTTAATTCAGCCAAATAACGTCCATCAGTGAACAAGTGGCAAAAGCTACAAAAATATTCCCACAAAAAAAAACAAAACGGCAACCAAACTATGATGCTCATTTCTATACCCTAGTAATTTACTTAATGTTAATTAGCAACCACAGTATGATGCCCACTTCTACACCCAAGTAATTTACTTAGTGTTAGTCAGAGTGGGAGAAGCTGCAAGTGAAGTATTATGAAAATCAAAAAAATTTAGATGCAAACTTTGCACAAATTACTGGAATGAAAATCTAATTCTAATTGAAAAACGTCACCAAAAGAACTGTATCCAATTTTTGTCCTTATGAAAACCAGATGTTGGACATTAATTTCAGATTCAGATATTTACGGTAATGGTAAATAGGGAGAACTAATTCTGCTAACTGTCCAACAAACATACTAACTCAACTGCGTAATTGTAATTAGTGTTTTTTTGCATACAATCCACCCAATGCAGCTAGGTAACACCGATCCAGCATCTCTAGATGTTTTAATGTTGCATTAAAATGTGTAAAACTTCCATTCAACGCCAACCAAACAGTTTCCAAACACACCCCTAATAATAACAATGTTGGCATATCCGTTCCATCGAACATAACACCGATCATATACCAATCAAAAAAAATTTCCAACACACCCCTCATCACCTGTAGTAAAAGATTCACAGATAGCCATAATGACTTTTTTGGTATAATTGCTAATGTTTTTAGAGGAAAATCTAAGCATCAAAGCGAAGCAAAGCAGCATACCCAAAACTAACATCATATTATCACTATTTATTACATTTCCTAGTACAAGCGACACAAAAATGGACTAATCTCCACTAAAGAGCAAATCCGAGATGGTTGCGGAAAAACTTACACATCTGATAAAGGGGGCAGCCGGGATAAGAAGCTTGCAACTCTTCTGAAAATGACGAATCTCGCGAAGCGCCGCTGTTCCTGGCTTACTGCGCTTTTTCTTCCTTCCCTGAGTCTGTGGCGCTGCTGCTGCTGCTTCTTCTTTTTTAATTTTTCAACAAATGATGATGAAATATCAGAACACCAAAAATGAATCAGCAGAATAATTACAACCACAGCTCAACTCAAACGAAGAACGCGTTTTTCACGTACCCTGCGGCTCCTCTTCTTGAGCCCTTCTACGACTTCTTGTCGCAGGCTTCAATCACAATTTGAGAAAACAGAAGTCAAATTAGGGATTTCGCAGATCGAAACGGAGAGAGAGACAGTTACCGATTGCTGTGGCGTGGATGTGGAAGCGCGACTGACTTTTTTTTTACCTTCGAATTGAATAGGGAAGAAAATCAGGGTTTGGTTTTGAGAAGTGAAAAAAAAAACAAAAAAAAAACTAAGTGTTGAATTTCAGACATACCAACTTTGAGCGAAGCTGGCGTGTGCTTCACTCTCGCCATGGAACCCAACAACGAACGAATTATGAAGAAAGCGAAACTTGTCTCAGTTTTTGGTTTCACCTTTTGCATCTTTTGAAATTCTAAAATGCAGCATTTTGCCTCCACTTTCTTGATTTCCCAAACTACCCCTGCTTCAATATTACCGTTATCTCACTGACTAGCACATTAAATTATTATTTTTCTAACTTTTTAATTTAATTTTGGTAGATTACTAACTTGGATAAGGTAAGAATTAAAAATTATAACTATAACATTAATAAATTCTCGTTTATTTAAATAAAGGTTTTTTAAAATAAAATAATTATCTCATTATTTCATATTTAAATAATTTTATTTGAATTTAATATTTTTAAAATTAAAATAATTACCTATAATAATTTTTACAAGTGATTTTTAAAGTAATTAGACTACTTATACCTCCTTTTAATATTATTTTGTATATATTTTTATTTTTACCTTCTAATGATTAAATAATTTGTATTGTCTCTTAAACTTTTATTATGTTAATCTAGGGATGAAAGGTAAAATAAAAAAGAAGACCAAAATCAAAATATTAAAATAACAAGTTAATTAAGTGATTGATGTACTGTAGAAATTAATAACTTTTTAGTCATGTGATAAACAAACAGTAGAAGATAGTGTTAAAAAAATTATTTCTTTCTGTTGATGTTTTATAAAAAACAAAAAAAAAAAACAAAAAGTTAGAATCATCTTTACTTAGGAAAAACAAAAGTATAATCATCTCAAATAACATGTGCAACTTGTTGCTACCGTATTCTTACAAAATGAATGTGTACTGATAGATCTGTATGAGATTCATTTCTCATCTTTTTAATATAAATGTACATTGACAAATTAAAATTATAATTGTTCAGCTTTAAAATTACTTTTATATCAAATATGTAATTTTAGTTTTTATAAAAATTTATTATATATTTCTTTCTTCAATTTTATAAAACAAGTCATTTTAATTCATGATTATTATGTCAGTAACGTCCCATTTAATTTATAAACGCAATTAAAGGAAACGCCACACATAAGATAGTATAACAACGCAGTCCTGGGGTTCTCAACATCACCCCTACAACACTAGGCACACCACGATGCCAACAAAAGCAGAATAACTATTTAACTAAAAGTTTACAATCTAATAACCACGAATACAGGGGCCATAGCCCTAAAGAAAGCACGACGGAAAGAAGTATAAGATCCATCCCAGATGGCTAAGCAGCGGAATCACCATTCCCTTGTTGACCACGAGAACCTCGCCCATCTGCTCCCCTCAATCAAATTGATGATCATCGCAAGGAAGAATAGTCACATACAACACAACCATGCAACGAAACGGGTAAGCTAGAGCCAACAACATATTCATCATACAGTCAAATATATTTTCATCATCTCATATCCATATAACAACCAAGCATGTTATGACTCTTCATTCAATACACTACGACTCGACTCGACTCATCCGGATACGTATAACTTGGTCGGATTCAGCGGATGCTTGCACTTGTGGTGTATACCTCTGCTCGACCCTGAGCTGCTCGATCATGAGCTATGTGTTACAAGTGTTACGATGAATCAAATTTCCCTCACCACAAGGTTAGCCCTTACTGGATTTCAGGCCTCTTGCTACTCTCACCACAGGAGTCAGTCCGCTCTAGGTGAGACTAACTGGCTCCTCAGAGTGTCAGGATGCAACCTTACCTTGAATCCTTAGCTAGTTATACAGATGGGGCACCACCATGGACACCCACTAACAGGGGCCATGGGATTACGTCCCGACCACTGAAGCGTAGCCCCGGAGGTCTCACCTAGAGACCCTAAGGAATTACACGTTGACACGGACAAACATTCATAAAACAGCAGTAGGAGAACATCAAAGTCATGTTTACAATTCCATACCCATCCATGAGATCTATTCCTCGTACGCATCACATTTGAATCCATACATCTGATCATCGCCACCCCATGAGTCTAGGGTCTCCTCTCATGTTAATACCATGTTCCTTTAATTTCCAACCACACATTCATTTCGCATGCCAAGTTCATACCCAACCCGTTATGCACAATTCATAATTCATGCCAAGCACACATAATATTCCATTATATACATGTTTCTCATCATACAATTCACACTGAAGCCAATATCAATCATCCAAGAATAAACAAGCACCCCAAACAGCGTACTGCCTCGCCCAACCCCTCGCTCAGGCTGAAGGGTTTCGCTCAGGCGAGACGTGCTCGCTCAGGTGAGCCCCCCTTTCGCCTAGGCGAGGGTTCGATGGAGCACCCAGGGAACATCACGGGATCTCGCTTAGGCGAGACCCCTCTCGCCTGGGCGACCTTTCACGCAATAGGATTTGGGCGAGCCTTCGTCAGACTGGCCTAGGCGAATCCGACTCGCCTGGGCGAGATTACCAGTTCTCGCCCTGGTTTCTCCTGCAACAGATGTACATTCTGATCCATACAACCATACAAGGTATCCCACGCACCAAAAACAATGATTTCACCGTACAACATCAAGCAAACTCAAGAATAGACCAAAAATATCATCTTAAACCTGAAACCCTAACTTCCCGTACCTGGAAAGGGCTAAGAGCGGGGTGCGTCTCCAACAGCGGAACGCGAAGCTCCAACGGCAGATTACTAAGCTGTGGAACAGATGCGGAAGAACATATGTAAACCTACGACGAACCCCTACTGGAAGTACAACATAAAGGCGGAAGAAAAGCAAGACCTGAGGTGTAGAGCACTTACATGAGGCTAGGAACGCAACTGAGTTCACTGGTTCAGGGTTAGGAGTAAACCCTAGCAGAGCTCTAGTGCGGAAAGGGCGACGGCTGCTGAGTTCTGCAAGAGTGAGAGTGAGTATGGAATTAGGGCAACACGAAAGTTTTTATCCTATGGGCCGGCCTTTAGGCCCACTGCTGCAGGGCAGCCCTAAAGATTAAGGGGCAGAAATAAAGGGCCTTACATTTAATCGTTAACAAAGACTATTACCCCTATAATTTCGATATAATGATGTAATTGTTATTGATAACGTAGCAAATAATCTCATGGTGAAAATAGGAGAAAAAATTGAATATTATTTTTCCAAAATTAGCGCAAGATATTTGTAACACTGAAATGCATTAGTTATGGTTGTATTATATTAAGAAAATAAAAACTTTAGAATGAAGCTTCACACATATAGACATGAGAAATATTTTTTAATTGCTTTAATTATAAAATATGAGAGTTTGAAAAGGATAATTGTACTATATCTAGGCAAATCTCAATAATTATTCAGCTTATACTGCCTATATATAGTCCTATGATAAGAGCACCCCAAGTGACGAGATTGAAGCTGACCTTACTCAGAAGGGGAAGGGCAAAGAGCTGCCAAAGAACCCCAAGTCCTCGGCATACCAACCCAGTGAAGAAGAAATTGAGTACAACCCTACCCACACACACTTTCACCAACATTCAACAAACACCTATCATCTCTGCCCACCACACAACCACCCATCACCCCACCACCATCCCCGCATAACCTGCAGCCACTCATCCTGTTGCTACCCTCCCCACCACTCATATACCCCCTCACCACTACACCACCACATTCCCCACCATTATCCGACATCCCATACCACCATAACCCTTGCCACCACACCAGCCCAGACGCCACCACCCCTTCACCGATGTCATCACCACCACACCTTTTCCTGGCCAGTGAAAACCCTTCACACTGGACCACTATGCAGGCAACACTAACCCAGACGAGCACCTCAAGGTGTATGTCTCCCATGTCGCCCTCTACACATCTGAAGACGCCGTCTCTTGGAAAGCTTTTCCTACCATTCTCAAAGGCCCAACCTTAGAATGATTCACCTCTCTTCCTCCATACTCTATTGACTACTTTGACACCCTCTCCCACCTTTTCACCACCCACTTTACTGGCAGCCACCCTCATCAGCCCACCCCCTATCCCTCCTCAGCGTTAGACAAGAAATAGATGAGACGCTTCAAGCCTTTATAGACCGTTTCAGCAAGACCGCCCTCCGGATGCCAAACCTCACTCAAGAAAGGATCCTGCAATGTATGGCCCTTACGTTGAAACCTGGTCCGTTTGCTGACAACGTCTATCTTCGACCTCCAGCCTTTATGCACAAACTTAAGCTGCGTGCTGCGGATTACATCTGCATGGAGGAGATGAAGACTTTACGCACCAAGTTCTGCACTAACTACACACCCTCAACCGCTAAGACAGATAAACCACCCTCACACTCTGAACCTAGGCCCAGAGAGCCTAGACCACCACGCTTTTCCAAATACGCCCTGCTGACGTCCCTAGATCACGCCTTCTCGACGAGGCACTCCAAGCAGACCTTATCCCACCACCATGCAAAACCTTGAATCCCCAATGCAGATATGACCAAATACTGTAAGTATCACCGAAACAATGGACACACCATGTAAGATCCACTAAATTTAATTAAATAAATAATTAATTAATTAAGAAATGCGGGCAGTGGGAGCCTTTAAGGCATTAATTATTGATTGATATGACGTGGAAAAGGACTAGCTCAAGTGGTTTAGAGTACTTGGTTGTGTGTGAGGACTTGGGTTTAAGTCCTATGTATGTTGTTTATATGCTATTTAATTTATAATTATTTTAATTAGAAATTGTTTCATATAATATATTGGTTGTGGTGCGTGATATTATATTCTTAAATGATTAAGAATTATCACGAAACATGAATTGGTTAAATGGTTGTGTATTGAGTTGGCATTGGCATGTTATGGGTTCGAACCTTGGTAACTCTAAATTAAACTTTCTTTTTGCTAAAATTAGTTTTGGCATGAAGGTGAAAGGGTAGGAAAAACCCTAGCTGAATGAGTAGCTAAGGGAGGTTGGAAAAACAGTCCATAATGACTAATTGAATGGCAATTATCATGAACATTAAGCCATTTTCGTTTTAGCACATTAAACTACCATTAAGGCACCATTAAAAGTGCAATATTGAGTGAGAAAGAAGGTTTTATGTGCTGCCATTGTTGCTTAGTGAAAGGAAAGGAATGCGAAATTTGAGAGTTTTCTGTGATAATTGAGTGAGAAGGAGAGCTAACGCGGGAAAACAAGGGGAGTCCATTCTGATCAAAGAAGAAACCAAGAACCCCAAGTTTAAGCGAAGGAATCCAGGTTAGGGGATTTTTACGCGTTAATTTTATTTTAAGTCTGATTGTCATGCTAAATATAGTAGCTGTACTCGTTAATTTTATAATTATGTCTGATTGGCATGCTAAATTTAGTATGATTATGATTGAGATTTTATTTCCTTAAGTTAGAATTTCTGGAAATTCCCAGAAATAGTTTGGCCGACGATGAACTACTGCTAGACGATTCTTTCCTTTTCTAGGCCATTTAGGGTTCATGTAGAGGAGCACCTGCCAAATATAGTGTAAAATAACATGTTTGACCAACGTTGACGACCTTTACCCAAAGTTGACTGGTTGACCAGTCTTGACTCTTTGACAGTCCATTGAGAGGTTACCACGTGTTAGAGTACTCTCTCTCTCTCCATTAGGGTTTGACTGTGGTGAGTGGTTGCGCGAAGGTTGCGGTGGTTGACGTGGTGGCGACGAAAACGCTAGTGGTGCTGGGTCCGCAACTGTTGTGAAAAACGGTGATAGGCTCACGTTCTGGAGTTGCGATGATGGTTGCGAGAAGGTTTTATTGCTGCCATGAGCGTTGCCACGATGAAGAAGATGCAGATCTGGTCCCAACGAGAAGACACAGTTGCTGGTTGCGAGGGGTTCCATGGTTGACGTCACGAGGAAGAAGACGATTTGCGCACTGTTACAGGTTTGGAGGCGTTGCATTGACCACGGGTTCGCTCACGATGAAGGAGAAAAATGGAGGACTCACGGTGGCTGCCAAGTTCACGGTGGATATGGACGGTGTTGTTGGTCCGAGGTTCTTTGGTGTCCGCGCAGATCGAAAGCAGCGAATTATGAAGGCTGGTTCGAGCATGGTGCAGCGGTGGCGACATCGTGATGCGTCGTAGAAGATGGTGGCGCGAAAATGGAGCAATGGAGGTCTGTTTGGATGCTGCCAGTGATGGAGGGTGACAACGCTACATTAAAACAACGGGATCCAAAGGTGATCGGAGGGCGTGGTGACGGCCAGCGGCTATGACATGATGAGGGAGAAAGAGAAGAAAATTAAGGTTAGGGTTTTGGTTGTGTGAAGGAGAGAGAGTGATGAGGTGTCATTCCGTGATTGGGTATTTTAGTGAGTGGAGGATTGATGACGTGGCAAGTTTTAAATGGTTATTTTAGTAAGTGGAGGATCGAGGACGTGGCAAACTTTAATTGGTTATTTAAGTGAGTAGAGGATCGTCATGTGGCGTAATCTAGTTGAGTGGAGTTTAAGTGATATTAGGGGTGCAGATTAGTAAAAAGAAGGGGTGCAGAACAGAGTTAGAAGACCCAATTTCAGGAGGGGAATGGAAAATAAAAACTGGAGGTGCATTTAGCTCCATAAATATTCCTTTTCAGAAATAGATAGCCAATTGCAGAAAGGGGGTGTAAAAGTTAAAACTAGGGGTGCATTTAGCTCCTGAATTATTTCTCTCAAAAATTCTGATTTTTGGGCTTATTTTATGACTTGAAATATTCCCAATTCACACCCTTAAGGACCTAAATTAGATTCCAATTGCATTATTAAACTCACGAATATCCAATAATATAATATGCAACTAAAATCAATTATTAAGCGCGAAAATAATATTAAATCCCCAAAATGTGAACACTTAATAAAAGCAAAGGTTTGAACTCATCATACCCTCCAGGTGGTCTGGAAGTGGGAGGTGCCAGGCGCCTCGTGAGCAGCGTTAGGCGATATTGTTGTAGTAGAATTATATTTTGCTTGTGTGATTTGCATGGTCTACAAGGCTTCTAGGATAACTTAAAGGTCAGCTTGCTGGTGTTCCTTGAATTGTGGGTTGGAACGTATCCCTTGAGTTATGGCTCAGGATAGGGGTTAAGCACGTGCCATTCCTTGAGTTGTGGCTCGGAATGACATCCCTCGAGTTGTGGCTCGGGATGACGGATGAACACGAGGAACCCTTGAGTTATGGCTCAGGTTGGCGAGTGTTGCTGGTGTGAGTGTGTTGGTTGTGGCCTGCACGGATGGGTCCAGATAGATTGCCCTCCTCAGTAATTAGCTGACGAGTTTGGTAGATTTGGGACGTTACCAGCTATGTTTGTATTGGGAACTCCACCTGGCGTTATGGTGTGTGATCCGTAGCATGGTTTCCTGTACATGCTCTATGGTTGTGGACGATAAGTGTGGCAGCAAGACACCTTAAGATACTCACTAAAAGACGTAGAACACGGTTGGCATGGTAGCGACCATGTGTTATGGAATCAAAGGATAGAAATTCCTTTGGTGTACTTGTGTGATTTATCTGATGAAAATATATGGTTTATATATATGTTTATTCTGTTAGCTCACCCTATCTGCTTGTGTTTGGCGATGATCGTGTAGCGGTACACAAGAGCAGATGATATTGCAAGTGGATCTGGTGAGGCCTAGAGACGGAGCGGGGCTAGTATTGGGAGAATATTTTTTTATCAGAGTTTTATTAAGTTTTGGAAAAGTTGTAATATTTTATAGGGTTAAATATGTTTTTGGTCCCTCAAGTTTGAGCGAAATTTGGGTTTAGTCCCTCATCAAAACTTTTGACCAATTTAGTCCTTCATCTTCCAAAATACATGAATTTAGTCCTTTTAACCAAATTTTGTTAAGTTTATCTGACATTTCAAGCGCATTTCATGATAGTATT
>Ga0214543_1003809_pt1 | contig 29016 bp, 21 predicted proteins | sample CNSS2metaG_FD_160094 | JGI IMG/M metagenome (GOLD analysis project Ga0214543, IMG submission 160094) | Root nodule microbial communities from cowpea collected in UCLA plant growth center, Los Angeles, California, USA - CNSS2 | ecosystem: Host-associated > Plants > Roots > Nodule | place: USA... | reverse complement strand
AAAATAAAAGATAAATAGAAATTTCATGACCTTATTGATATGACCAGGAAAAAACTTGTTAAATACGAAAATTATCTGTGCATAGAAATTCACCAAATCCTAAGATAAGATATGTGAATTGTTATTTAGGATGGATTTTTTTTTTAATTTTTTTTCTTTTTTATGTTTTTTTATGTTTTAGAATAGAGTGTTGGTGGGATCTTTATCTTTTACATACTACCAACGGAGAGGGAGGATAAACGATTATGAAACCCTATGCATATGATACTTTGGAAGCACATGATTTCTATTATTTTTTGTGATGAACGCGAATTTGTTGATGAGTTGATACACTGTTATCATCGACATGGATTAGAAGAAATTGGACCTAGAATCCAAATAGATATTGTGGATTATAAGATGTTAATTTTACATAGAGTATCGTTATGGAGGTGAATGAACAAATGTTGAAATAATATGTTAGGGTTGTTTTTATTATGATTGTTGCTTGGTTTGATTGATCACGGAAGCTTAGCAAGTGTAGAATATTGGTAGGTAGGTCAGGGAAGGTTTGCAAGCATAGAATGTGGATGTTATGGAACATGCAATCTGTTGTTGACAACTCAGTTGTTGTGAATCATGAGTTGCATATTGTGCCCCCACCCACTTGACATACTCGGCTAATCAGAAAATGTACACCAGATACAAACTTTATGCCTCTGGTTCTGCTGTATAATACCATAACTATGTTAAAGCTTTTAAATTATTACGAGAATATTTGAGTTAAACTACATAAGCAAGAAATATGGTTTTGGATTGTAATTGGTTTAGTCTTGGGTTATTTTGTCAGTGATCTGTTTGACATGATTATGTGTATCTTTATTTGAAGTTATTTAATAATTTGTCTTGGAACTAACCAAATTTTTATTATTTCTGTTATAGTGGAACCAAGGTGAGGGAAAAGTTCTTGAAGTTCTAGCATGGGCCTGCTATCTCATGTTAGGTCCACAGTTGTGGGAAAATGTTGCAAAGGAAACTTTGGCATGTCAAGATTCTTGCAGTCGAATGATTTTCAACGCAAGTTGATTGTATCCGGTAAAGAATCATACTATGATCATTTTAGCAAGAGGTCGTATTCTTCCCCCTCTAAGGCACCTGGAACTGAGAGTACGATTACGAGTACTAAAATTAAGATGCCAAATATAGGGAGTGAAGGTTTTGCCTTTTCATCTTTTTTATCAACTGTCAACAAAAATTCAAGGATGATTAATTTCAGTAGTTGCCTCAAAACCCCTGTGAAGCCTGAACAGATTGCTGCAAATCCTGTCATCCTGAAAATGACTACGGAGTTGGAGAAGATACCAAGGGCTCTAAGGTTTGTGTTCTTTCATCACCATTTAAATGTTGATGTATATTTTAAGTACGATTGTAATAGACTAGTGTAATTTGCAACATCCTTTTTGCCATTGAAAGAGAGTCAGTGAGAGATTTAGAATGGAAATGACTTTCAAATTGTTTGTCATAACAAAAGTGCAAGAAGACGAGATTAAGGTGGGAATTTTGTTAAGCTAATTTTTTATAAACCTAGGATGTTTTTTATACATAGAGATAAAAGTACAGCAAATGCACTTGAATTATGAAACTTTTTACTGAAATATTCAACCTTAATACTCTAGTATTTAGGGAAATATACCCATTTATGTATCTTCCTGTTCTTGAAATCTCACATTGGATTTGTCTCTTCCTAATATGAGTATTGTAGAATACTATTCGTTTCTAGAGAGAGAATACCTTAGAGGTGTCCAAGGTATGGATGAAAAAGGAAGATGTCTTAGTGCCTTTTTCTAAGTCTCCACATCGCCTTGAAATTTGATTCTTTAATTGTCTCAGAATCTATAACTTAAGATAGACTAGAACAATAGTGCGTATCTTGTAATGATGAAGAATTATCGAAATATAACGTGGTAAGAGTTAGGTAAAACTATAGTTTGTATTGAGATATCAACTGATTATCATAACTTGTAGTGATTAATACTTTACTATTTTTTTTTTTAGAAAAAACGATTGATCATTTTTAGTAATCATATATTCCAAGTGTTGTTTTTATTATGAATAGATGGATGTGTGGAGGCTTCCCTGCGATAGCTTTGTGTGATGCACCAGAACCGTGGCAACTAGGATTTCAAGATGCAGCAACACCTATAATGCAAGGAATTATGGACTTACATCACGACATCTTTTTCTTCCTTGTTCAGATTTTGGTTTTTGTGTTGTGGGTCTTGTCTCGTGCTTTATGGTGTTTCAGGTCTAAAATTAGTCCAATCCCACAAAGGATTGTTCATGGAACCACCATTGAGATTCTCTGGACCATACTTCCCAGTATCATCCTCATGTTCATCGCCATACCATCATTCACTTTGTTATACTCAATGGACGATGTTGTAGTTGATCCTGCCATTACTATCAAAGCTATTGGGCATCAATGGTATTGGAGTTATGAGTATTCTGACTATAACAACTCGGATGAGCAATCACTTGCTTTTGACAGTTATATGGTTCCAGAAGATGATCTAGAATTGGGTCAACTGCGTTTATTAGAAGTTGACAATAGAGTGGTGGTACCAGCCAAAACTCATCTGCGTGTTCTGATAACATCAGCTGATGTACTTCATAGCTGGGCTGTACCTTCCTTAGGTGTGAAATGTGATGCAGTACCTGGGCGTTTGAATCAGATCTCTACTTTTATACAACGAGAAGGAGTTTACTATGGTCAGTGCAGTGAAATTTGTGGAACTAATCATGCTTTTATGCCTATTGTTGTGGAAGCTGTTTCTACTAAGGATTATGGTTCCTGGGTTTCCAATCAAATCCAATAATCCCACCAGGTTGGGGTTGGTGGAGACAATGACGACATTGATATGGTGACAGAAGTAGCAGTGACAAGAATTGCTGATGGTCAAATTAGACAAATAAAACTAGGTATTTTTCAATGAGTATTTCGTATTTGAACCAAAGAATTGTCTCAGCAACAGAATTAAGTTTGTCACTGTCTATTTGCACTTGGTTTGTGTGTCACATTTTATTTTGTTAAAATAAAACCTGAAACAATTGTATTTTGTTATGTGCCATACTTTTTTTGAGAAATCAAATGCATACATATTTATTTGTTGGAAGTTTGTGATGTGATTTTATTTGATTTTGGATAAAAAATTTATACAAGTTAATAGAAATATGTATATAATGGAATTTGATCTGATTCAGTCTAAATTCGTTCTGCAATGCTAATCTAGTCGAATTTCCTTGTAAGTTTTTGTATTTGATAGATAAATTATTTCAATCACATGAAGGAGTTATCTATGTTTGTTTGAAACTTGATTTTGGATAAATAAGTGAAATGTTTGAAGGATATGAGATTAATGATGCGCGTTGGGGATGATTAAGTCTTTTTAAATAAGAACATTATATTTTTGAATAGATAAATATCGATTATTAAAAATTCTTATCTGTTGTCCTTCAATCAAATTGAAAAATCATTTTTAATGGAACATCCAACTTACATTTATAAGATGTTATATCACTCCAAAATAAATAACACACCATCAAACCAAATTATTGTTACATATATGTGAATCATAAAATCCTCCAATATGAATATATAAGAATCTAAGGATTTGCTCGTGCATAACATAAACCAGTTACACAATAATGACTTCATCACTTGCTTGGTATTCACTTACGTAATAATGACTTTATTACTTGCTTGTTATCTACTTTTCTCGTTAAGTTTAAGTTTCAATTCAGTTTATGTATAATTTTTTATTTCAATTGTTTTCCAATTTAAAAAAAGACTTAATTAGGTCATTTGAAATTATACCCATTTTCAATTTGTGTTATATTGTTTTTCTTTTTAATTTTTAATTTTTCGTAATATTTTTTGTTGTCCATGTGATATTGATAGGACAATGCATGTGGCATTGGCAGGTAATGTCACATGATAGTATTAACTTCAAGTATTATTGACTTGTACTTAATTTATATATTTTTCTTTGATTTAATTGTTACTCAATTTTTTAAAAACATAAGAACATTGTTCCTCTCCAAATTCAAATTTATAATTTATATAAATATTGTACTAATATTTTTATTAAAATTTATTATCTATATATTAAATTAATCTTATAAAAAACATGAATTAATAATATATTAATTTTAAATATTTATTCTTTTTATACATACGTTTATATTTAATTAGTTTTAATATTGTAAAAAACATGAATTAATAATATACAAATAATATATTGTTAAAAATTAATTTTAATTACAAATAATAGTACAAAGTTTATACAAATATGAAATTTGATTTCAATTTAGAAAGAAATAATATTGTTCCATTTCTAAAAAATTGAGACTATATTGAATATATATATATATATATATATATATATATATATATATATATATAACAAATTAAATAAAAGACATGTGACACTGACAATGATAAGTGATAGTAATACTGAAATATGATATTATTTTGTCATGTCACATTATGCGATCTGACACGTAAACAATATATTTTTAAAAAAAATAAAAAATGAAAAAAAATACTAATTGACATGTGATATACATTTAATGTTGTTAATTATTTTTTAAAATAAATTTAATTGATGGAATTTAAAAAAAATCAAAACACAATTAAAAGAAAAAGCTAAACAAAGAAGAATTTGAAAATTTTAAACTAAAATGAAACCAAACGAATAATTAAATACCCAATAATATATCATAACCCACCAATAATCACATACAATTATTAGAAGTATTTATACAATATATTTTTCTTTTAATATTTGGATGGAACGCATTATTATATTTATTATCCTAAGAGTTATAACTTTGAAAATGTGTAAAATGAAATGAAAAAGAAAAACTTAATACAAATCTATTTTAATGATCATCTTCTGATTAGACATCTCAATTCCAAACCCTTTTTACTCTTAATTTTTTCTTAAGCTTTTCTACATGTTCAACTTTATTTTAATAAAACACTTATTTTATTATCAAAGAGCAATTGAATAGTTTAATTAAATAAAATAAAATAAAAAAGTACTTTTACTTTTATTTTATGAAAATATGTTATATTGTATGCTCTCCACTTATTTTTGACTAGAGAAACATGTCTCACGAATTCTTGAGTATATAAATTTGAGCGTAGTTCATTTTCTTTCACTTCTCAAGGAACAATATGGTATCGGAATTTTGTTAGTACTTGAAAATCATAATTTCTTGAGCTTATTGAAATTGTGAATTACTACTCCTAAGAATAATTAAGTTCGGTTTGGATGGAGAAAAATATTGTTAAAATTTTTTATATTTCATTTTATAAATCAAATAGTAGTTGTTGATTTTAATTTAAATATTTAATTCATCACTACATTAACTGACTTAATGAGAGTCTGGGTAAAATTTATAGAAATTAAAATTCTCATGTTTTTCATGAAAATATTTTTTTTTCAAGAAAACTTTAAAAACTTCAAGGAAAGTATTGATTGAATGTTAATTTAAAAATCAAAACCAAACATGATGAACAAGTTTCCCAACTTCCGATTCCTGAAAAAAAAAAAACTTTAAATGAGCTGAAATTTCAAAATACAGAACAACAATTTTTCAAAATTTTAAATAAAACGTAAAATATAGATAATCCCTTTAGCCTTTTACAGAAAAGAAAAAGATTAAAGAGGCATTATTAAACACGATGAACAAGTTTTCCAACTTGAAATTCCTAAAAAGAAAAAAAACTTTCAATGCGCTGAAATTTTAAATACAGAAAAAAAAAAGCCCAGTAAAAAACGAAAAAAAATGGTGAAAATAAAAGAAAAAGGCCCTTAAAAAGGAAAAAACTAAAATTGCTCTCGTTGAGAGTCGAACTCAAGACCTCCCGCTTACTAAACGGGTGCTCTAACCAACTGAGCTACGAGAGCTTTTTGATTATAATGTAATCATTATGCTATTAATATTAAAAATATGAAATGTTATTTAATTTTATAAACATTAATTAAGAAGTTGTGTATTTTTTGAATCGGATAGTTTTATTAAATAATTCACACTTTAAAAATTTGAAAAAGAATTTGAGTTATTATTAATTGCAGTAATAAAAAAGCTGTAAGAAATAAATTTTAAATAGTTTTCTATATATTGAGATATTAAAAAAAATAGTTATAAGAAAATTCCAATATATGTGTATACATATGAATAATTACATTTAAAATTATTGATTTTAATTTTGAAAAATATAGCTAATGTAGTTTTAATTACTTATTCTGATATAGATAATGCTTTATACAAAGATATAGTTATTACTATTATATAAATAAACCTAAAACTCATAATCTTACTGTCTCCTCTTGCCGGTGCGACAACAAACCCCTCTCTCTCTCTCTCTCTCTCTCTCTCTCTCTCCGACGTACATTTCTTGCGGTTTTTGATCTTAAGGTTTCATGGACTCCTCAGATTCGTGGGTTTCCACGCGCATCTCCACTTCTTCACGCCGCTATCATTCTCGATCTGGTCTCGCACTTATCTCCACTCTCTTTATTCTGTTGTTTGAATTTGAAAAAAGGGTTTATTATTGGATAGAAAAGGTTATGATATAACCAATTGCAATTGTTGTTGCAGATCTGTACATGGAGGAGAGTGAAGGGAACGATGATTTAAGAGCGGAGTACCTCTGCCCTTTCTGCGCCGAGGATTACGACGTCGTTTCCCTCTGTTGCCACATTGACGACCACCATCCTATACAAGCCAAAAACGGGGTCCGTTTCCCCTTTCTTCTTTCCACTTCCCAATTACCAATTACCGACACAACCTCTTAACTTAATATCAAGGTTTAAAACTTATTTTAATCCTTCTAATTAAAAAAAAAAAAATTCATGTTCCATTCATGCTCAGCATACATGTCTTTAATCACTTTTAGTTGTAGTTATAGGAACTTAAGTCATTAAAAATGTATATTTAGAGAGTGAAAGTAATTAAACAAGTAACTATATAAGAGGTTTTCTCAGTGTTGTAACTATATAATATGTAATATTTACGAGTATAAAGTTGAAAGGAGTTGTTAAACATGATTTAAATTAGTGATCATAGTAAAAGATAAATAAATTATGTATTTTTACTACTACTCTCAATTCCTTCAAGTTCTTAATGAGGATGAGCGAGTGAGTTTGTGGGTGGGTTTATTTGCTAACTCAACCGCAATATTGGTTCTGTTATGTTCTGTGCTCACATGACATGATTTTTTAGCGGATTGCTTGTTTCGCGCGCTAGGTCGTGTTTCTTAATTGTTGCTTGGTGCTTGTGTCTTCAGGTGTGTCCTGTTTGTGGCAAAAAGGTAGGAATGGATCTCGTTGGACATATTACCACGCAACATGGGAGCTTCTTGAGGATATCCTTTTTGCAATTTGGTTCTTATGTTTTTTGATCATGGTGTTTCTTTTCGTCTTTGATTCAGTGATTTGATAATTTTAAGTTGACGGTTCAGTTGTTTGATGCTCGTGAAGTTTGAAAATTCGTGCACGTGTTTAATAGAGAAAATCTGAAGTGAAATGATTTTTTTTTTATGAAAAGTTAAAATTAACTTACGGAATTTAGCTTTTGGAAATGTAGGATATTATAAATTTTAAAAAGGTTGTCATCCATAAATTGATTTTAACTTAAGAAGGAAGCGTGATTCATTTTATTTTCGATTTTTTTCGTTCCACAAACATTTAAACTATACCTAAATTTGTTGATGGATAAAATTTCAATATGCATGCATATTGCCTTTTAATAAAGGAAAAGAGAAAAAAAAATGAAACCTGTAAAATGTCATGTGAAGATTCTTCACGTGTCTATGAGCCAATTTGAATATGTTTCTATTAAGCAAGCATTGCTTTAGTTTGTTTGAAATGAAGAACAGTGGTACTCGACTATGCATGTTTTATCTGATGTATTAGATTTTTTTCAAATGTGGCAAATTGTTTGGTGTAGTTATTCGTGTGATTTCAACATTGTTAAATGATAATATCATTTGTTGAATCTGTCCTATTTAGTTAACTATGTATGTAGAACAAGAGTCTTTGAGTAGGGGTGACAAAGTATGCACTGACTTTGAATATCTGTAAAATTAGCTACAAATTAGTAGGATAGATAGCCGCTAATTGGATGAGTGTAGGATATGTAGATGAGTCTAGGAAGATAGGTATTTACTTGTAAATTTTGTTGTGGACGAGGGCGTGTAGTGTACTATAGTACTTATCCCACCCTATACCTATTTTATTTTTACATGGTTTTGCTAACTTAAACCCATTTGTTTTTTGGAAGGAGTAATTTAGCAAATACACATTGGATGTGTTCTAAATTTTTTTTTACCTAAAACTTACTAACTCATTTTAAAAGATAAGTGGATGTAAGTTAGCAAGCCTGATTCCCATTTGCTAACTCACCCACTTATGTTTTAAAAATTTTGCAGTTATAACTTGCAATCTTACTCTTTCTAATAGAACAAGTGTAAGTTAGCAAAATCTATTAAAGAAGATAAACATATTCATGCATTCAATTTTTTTCGTGATTTTGGAGAAACCAACAGAAATGCATCTTAACAATATGTATTGAGTGTTATAACGAATAACAGAAGGAATCAACTATATCCTTTCATTTAAGAATTAATTTTTATAATTAATATTCTTTTATTGATTTATACAACTGTGCAGCAAATGGCACATGAATGAAGATTAAAGTTGTTTATCCACACACCATAATGACAAATACAAATATTTTATTTTTAAATACGGGCACAGAAAAGGGTGCGAGTAATTTACCCAGTTCCTATCCGTTCTCGTTCTTACCCAAATCGTATTTCCTATTGCATTGCCTTTAGTAACTATTTGATTTCAAGTACTGTTCATTTGGCCAGATGATTTTCCATAACCAGAACTTACGTGCAGCGTAAAAGGAGGGTTAGAAAAGCAGGCTCGGGCTCTACGATTTCTATGTTGAGGAGAGAATTACGAGATGGAGCCTTGCAGTCACTTCTTGGAGGTTCTTCATTCATAACTTCTCCCAACTCTGAGCCTGATCCTCTGTTATCATCTTTTATGTTCAGCCCACTTGTTGCTGATGAGTCTTCGAGTGCAACCCCTCCGGCTTCCATCCAAGGCGCTCTTGTCAAAGAAAGCTCAAAGGATCATTTCTTGGAAAGGTAGGAAGGTTGATACCGCCGTGTTATTATGTTCTGCTATTCTTGAAAAATTAATAGGAAATATTTAGGTTGTTTGTGTAATAGTTATAGTAATGGGTGCGTCTTATGCTCTATATGTGGTTAAATTTGTGACCATTTTCGTTTTTAAAACTAACTGATGAAACAGATAACGGTTTCTTGCATTCAGGTGTTCATGAATTGGTTGTGATCACATAACTAAATGATCACATAACTCACATTTCGAATACGTATTTGAAGTTTTTATCGAGATATAATGAGTAGTTCGATCTGCATTCAATGGTTGTGATTAGTGGAATAACTTGAACTGTTACGATCATTTTAGCATCGTGTCACCCTGCTTCGAAACCTTTTCATTCATTTTGTGATTCACAACTATTCCAACACTTATAGTCTGACAATATTATGTTGTTACAGAAAACCTAAACAGCTACAGCTGTCAGAAGAAGATAAAGTAGAGAAAGCTCGGAGGTTTGAATTTGTTCAAGGGCTTCTGTTGTCCACCATTCTTGATGATAAATTATGACTGCATTTGTAGCTCGTATGCCATTATTGTATTAGGAGCTGGAGCTGTAAGCACGAGAGAGAGAAATTCAGAATGATACGAAGTGGCAGTAGTTACACTGGATATATATATATATATATATATATATATATATATATATGTATTGTGTCTATAGTTTTGTTCATAAATGCAACTTTTTTTTCTTATCCTGCTTGTCTTCTATGTTAGTTCCGAATAACCATTGAGAATAAAATTCGTTTCATTAGTAGAATTTATAATTGTAGATCCCATTCAGTTAAGGTTTGTCTCTTGAGTTTTTTCTAGATGGTCCTTAAAGAAGGCATTACTTGAATTTTTGTAGGGTAATTTTAGCAGTTCTTCCTGGCCAATTGGTTGAATTTTTCTGATAGGTTTTCGGAACCAAACGTAAGTTAGTTATTACTTGAATGTTTCAAAACTAGATAGAGTGCGAATTGAAAAGTGTATTTACATACACATTTAAACCTTTTCTTCATTATCCGGTAAATCACGGCAGAAGCAAAAACTGGTGGTTAGAAACATAGTTTTGCTTAATTTTCTTATTATTTTATTCTCTTAAACATAGTTTTACTTTATTTTATACTGTTAATGAGTCTAGTTGAATTAGTTGTTATAAGCCTTTTAATATATGTTTTGGATGTAAAAGGAAGAACTATTTAACAATTAAATCATCTTAATTTTTATTACTATGAACATATATATTTTTCTCATAATATCAGAACTGAAAAAAGTACAAAGAAAAAAAAATGATTGCATCATTTATTATATGTATGATCTCAACATTTACTGAAAGACAATTACTTTTTATAGGCTCTTTTTTCTTTCATCTACCTCATTTCTCACTCTCTCTCTCTCACACACACACACACAGACATTCTATATGTATTTTTTTTTTTTTTATCAAATCACTAATTACTTTTATCTCAGTGCTCTCTCATATTTTCTCAAGAATCCACTACATTTCATGGTGGGTGAATATGACTTCTATTGCAGAAAAAACCACCACCATTTTTTACTAATGAGTCAACCTGTTTCTCCAAATATTTTCTTTCCACTAAAAATTATGCCATTAGAGGAGAGACCCCACCAAAATGGTACAAATATACCTAACCATCACACATGGCCAATGCAGGCCACCCTAGCCGGCAGCCACCACTGCTATATAAAGACTTCCCTTTCCACATTTCATACACCAACACCAACATCACTGTCATGGGTGTATTTACTCAGGTTTATGATACCCCTGCTGCTGTGCCTCCTGCAAGGCTTTTCAAAGCCATGACCTTGGATTTCCATAACCTCTTCCCAAAGCTTGTGGATACCATCCACAGCATTGAATTCACCCAAGGAAATGGTGGTCCTGGCACCATCAAGAAGATCACCACCATTCAAGGTCAGTAAGTACAAAATGCTACCTTTTAATTAATTCAATACATGAAATAGCATATACTTACATAAGATTCTAGAATTGAAAGTTGTTGTGAAAAAGAACTTGATGAATGTGTGAATGAAATGAGCATGGGAGCAGGTGAAGAAAGCAAGTATGTGCTGCACAGGGTTGATGCAATTGATGAGGGTAGCTTTGTGTACAACTTCAGCATAATTGATGGCAGTGGCTTGCCTGAGACATTGGAGAAGATCTCATTCGAGAGCCAACTGGTAGAAGGCTCCAATGGAGGAACAATTAGGAAGGTGCATGCCACATATTTCACAAAAGGTGAAGCTGTTCTTAGTGAGGAGGAACTGAAGGCTAACCAAGCCAAGATCCAAGGACTTGTGAAGCTTGTTGAAGGCTACCTTCTGGCAAATCCTCATTACTGAACCTGTTTGCAGTAAATCATTCAAATCTTGGCTATGATGCAATCCTTCATGGATATCTGCATGCATACTCACCAATAAATTAATAATGTTTTTCTAAACTTTCCATTGGTGAAGATATAGTCCAATTATAACATACTATAGTGTAATAAACCTACAAAATTAGGTATAAGATAAACCAGAACACAGAAAAGCACTTGAATAGTTTCATGCAGAAAAAAATAGACAGTGAGGTTAGAAGTCAAAACAAAATGGCCATTTGGAAAGAGAAATCTACAATATATGAGTAGTTAATGCAATCAATGAGTTACGTAAACTTAATTTTGATGAAAGATATAATTATAATTGAAAATGTTTCTTATATATAATTAATTTAAACAATTTGCCATATAAACTAGCAATAGAAAAGTGTGTCTGTTTCACTTGTTGACACAACTAAAATAAATATTGGAAGCACAATGGAGTGAAAGAAAATGAATGTTTCTTGTAACTTTGTCTTAAAATAAGCTTAAAATGAGAATCTCAAATATTATGAACACCCCAATTTTTATTATCTATTTTAAAGTAATAAGTAACTTGTTAATACATAAGCACCTAATTTAACTAAAAGGTATAAAACTTTTAAATTAACCAGATTAGAGAACACATCTTAGGTTGTGAATTTAGAAACTTTGCCGTCCATCAACTCTTTGTCCTTTGCTTCAGTCAATTTCCAACTTTTTCTGTCATTGTCTTCATAGTTTAACTATAATTAAGAAATTAAATATACTAGTTCATTGTATAATTAAGTACAATTTTAAATTCAAAATATGTTTAAAATTATGTTATATAGGCTTTCATTATCGGCAAACATACAAGTTTATTGTTTCTATTATTTGGTCAATTTGGACAAAGTCCAAAACTTTGATGACAAATAATTCGATAGAAGGATGTTGGTAACACATATTTTAGGTATTTTATAACGTTATTAATTACTAATGTATTATTGTTATACGTAATTTATGTAAAATTTATTCAATTATAATAATTTTTTATTAATTCATAAAAGGATTTGCATTATTTAATGGAACTCTTCTGAATTTTATTAGATTATAAAGAGCATGGTAAAATACAATGCTATTTTTTATAAATTGTGATATTTCTCGAGGGATATTACGTTGTGAGCATGCAGATGCTAATTAATTGCTAATCAAGTATTAGTTGAAGTAAATTCTATTATTGGTAAAAGATTTAATTTAATCTAATTAATTAGATTGGTTGACTATTAGCAACTATTTTTTTAAGTGAGAATATTTCTTGGTATCTTTTTTATTATTTTAAGGTTTGATGACATCGAACTTCTTGAATCATTCTGAATACTACAAAATTAATTCTAGATATATCTATCAGAGTAAAGACAACGTATACAAGTAAAATAAAATAAGGAATTATTTTATGAAAGATAATCACATCTTAAGTTTTCACAATTAACTTTATTATATATTACCAAAAATTATAATCCTACATTTTTGTTAATTCCACTCTTGAATTATAATAGATATTCAGATTAGTTCTAAATCTTTCAAGGCAAAGACAACACATAAGCTATTTTTTAAAAAACAATGCGCAATTACTATAGACAAAAAAGGTAAAGTGCTGTGATTTCATTAACTTGCAGTAATAAATTTCTTTAGTTTTAAAAAATAAATAAAGCCGGCTTCGATTTCACATGAGTTTTATATCTCTCGAATAAATGAATGTTACGCAAAAATAAAATAAAATAAAACTCACTATACGTAATCAAAATAATAATAAATCTATTTTATGTTTCAATTTAATTAATCCACTTTGTTTGAATCTTAAAATCTAACTCGAGTCTTAAGTTTTAATTAGTAACACTTTCTTTAGAATTAAATTTCTATTTCAATAGTTTACACAATGCATATTTATATTAAAACTTATTATGAGTTACGAAAAATAAAATCTCGTTTTAAATTATTGTCATAACCTCGTTGGATGCTTGATTTCATTGAATTCCACTATAATCTAATTGGGTAAGAAAGTTCCACAGTATTATATTATAAACATGTTTGAATAAACTAATAAATATTTGAAAAAGTAAAAAAGAAAAAGAAGCTAATATCTAGCATAAGTTAAAAAAAAACAAGTTATTAGAACTCATAAATTAATTTATATGAAAAAGATTGATTGCAAGAACTCTTTGACATTTTCTTTTCAATATTTTTTATCATGAACTATATAGATAAAACCTACTATGAATTCATAAAACATTAAAAAAGCTACATTATTGGTAGCATTTTGTTCAGAGAATAAGATGTATTTATTCCATTCCAGCTTCTGACTAATTCTTAGTCTTCATTCCCCTAATCTCATTATAAAACTTGGAATATACTATGATCCAATAAATAAATGAACATCGTGAGGAGCACCAAGGAGAGTGAAGTTGTTGAGATGATTAAGTAGCATTTATGAGTAAGAATGGTTTCTGGTGTGAGGCTATATAAATGCCATCTCTCCCTATGCCTTAAACCACATCACAAACTAATAATAAGCACACTCTAATCTCAGTATCTGTGTTAATTAATCTTCTTGTGTGTTTATCATCGATCATGGGTGTTTTTGCTTACGATGATGAGAACTCCTCCACACTGCCTCCAGCAATATTGTACAAAGCTCTCACAAAAGATTCAGACAGCATCATCCCAAAGGTTATTCCTGTCATACAAAGCATTCAAATTGTTGAAGGAAATGGTGGACCTGGAACCATCAAGAAGCTAACAGCTATCGAAGGTAATCCTTAACAATTATCTATTAGGAATCAAACTCGTGACCTTAACTCTGATACCAATTGTTAGGATCGAGCGCTTATTATTAGACTAAAAGCTATAGACTTTAGTCAGAACACAACTTTTTTACTTAAGAATGTAACACAAGTTCAAACATCACGATTCGATTTATTTGATTATGACCTGGTCCACTTGGTCTCTCTAATTGCAATAAAATGTGTTTTTGAACTATGCGGAGTGATATATTGTATGATGGTTTGCAGGTAGCGAAACGAGTTATGTGCTGCAGAAAATCGATGCAGTGGACGAAGCTAACCTGGGATTCGACTACAGCATAGTGGGAGGACCAGGGTTGCATGAAAGTTTGGAGAAAATCACACTTCAGACAAAGGTGGTGCCTGGTCCCGACGGTGGCTCCATCTCCAAGGTTGCCGTCAAATACCACACCAAAGGCGATGCACCACTCTTGGAGGCTGTGCTCGAAGAATCAAAGGCCAGAGGAACTGGTTTTTTCAAGGCTGTGGAAGGTTACGTTTTGGCAAATCCTGCACAATACTAGATTCATCTGTTTTTCTTCGAAAATTTGTCTCTTCTCGTGGCTTCTTGAATTTGGTCTGGTTTGGTTTAATTTCCTTGCGAGCAAATGTTGGTTTTATGTGACATTCTTAAGTGTTACAGTATAATGTCGGTGAATTTGGTTGAGTACTGTAATATGATCGAAAATCTGTGTCTTGTTGGTGTTGATGTCGATCTCCATGTGTTCTGTAATAATATATATATATATATATATATATATATATATATATATATATATATATATATATATATATATATATATATATATTATAACGAAAAACAATCTTATGCTGTTTCATTTTCTATGTCATGCTTTCAATTACTGTTTCCAACTGTGCAAAACAGCTATTCAAAACACACACACAAAAGATTTGATTATCTTAATTAATCATTAAGGTATAGAGTTTGCATAGATTAATTATATTATGATATAAACAACCAACGTGTACTCGTGTACCTAAACTTATAATCAATCTGCAAAAGATAAATAACGATATTTTCTTAGACTTTTGGAGAGAGAGCATTAAATAATCTGACAAGTTCTCTGGAAAGTGCTGGTTCCTTCTAAAGATACCACGTTTATTTGACTATTTCATTAATTAATTATTATGTTGGCAGATTACTTTTAAAAGCATTCAAACTAAATATTGAATAATAGTAATTATTCAGCGATATAAAACGCTATGTGCAGTTGATCACAATCCACAAAATCGCACTCATTCAGCAGAAAGCAATTTACAAACCCTCAGTCATATACATATCATATTGTACTTGCATCAATTTTGTGTCAAAAATCATGGGAATTGTGAGTACTGAACGTGAGCAAGTTTGTGCTGTGGCTCCTGCAAGACTATTCAAAGCCATGGCCTTCGATTTTGGCAATGTTTTTCCAAAAGCTATACCAAACTTAGTTAAGAGTGCTGAAATCATTGGAGACGGTGGACCTGGATCCATCAAGAAGATCGTTCTTGCTAACGGTAAGTTATGTAAGACTGTAGAATGATTTTTTACCTGACGGATTATTTGTTTGTCATAAGTTATTGATACACTATCTACAAATATATTTGTCGATAAATTCAACTACAATATCCGTCAGTAAATTTATTGATAATAACAAATTTGTGATAGACCGTTATTTGTCGGTAATGATTCGTCGGTAAAGAACAATTTTTTTGTAGTAGTACCACTTTTAACATGGTACTTTGTCACGTCAAACTTAACTTTATACTTGTAATAATTCATTTATGGTGTTTATGTATTGTTTATGAATTGGACTATAGGATATGCGATTCAAAAGGTTGATGTGGTGGACGAAGAAAACTACGTGTACCACTACACAGTGGATGAAGGAAGTGTGATATCAGAGACATTGGAGAAGGTGTGCTATGAGTACAAATTGGAGCCAAACCTTGATGATGAAGGAGGATGCATGATCAAGTGCAGAATAAAATATCACACCAAAGGTGATGCACAACTCACAGATGAATTTTTGAAGGTTAACAAGGAAATATCTGCTGGCTTCACCAAGGCTGTTGTGGATTATCTTTTGGCTAATCCTGATTAATTACAGTTAAAACAGAGAAACCCTTTTGTTTGTTATGCATGTTTTGCTTTAATTAGTACTAATGAATAATATAGAGACTATGATTTGTGTGACATGAAAATGTATAAGAAATGTATCGAAAGAAATGAAAAGATGAAGCCTCTTCCTTTACCAGACAAGTCATGTCACAGAAATCAGAGATTACAAGAATGGGAAAGTTGAGGATTGGATGAAATCAACTTCGATAATTAAGAAAGGAATAAAGAATATGAGACAATGTAAGGAATGGAAGATACGAGGGGATAAAATGAACTTCGAGAATCAAGAAAAGAATAAAGAATACAAGAAAGACGTAAGTAAGTCAAATTAATAATATTTTAATAATTTTAAGCAAAAACAAATATATAAGCAAAAAGAGACTTACATATTTATCTTCATTAATTGGGTCAAAAGTCAATTGAAATATTTTTTATCAGTATCACATCATATTCAAACAATACATTATATATATAAAGTTCAGATTTGAGTTTTTCATTAATAACTTTATCATTTCTGCAAATTAGTTTAAACAGATTCGAACTATATTATAATTTGAACATTAATTTGTTTGCGTATTAGGGGAACTTCCCATGTATATAAAATGCCATATCCACAATCAATAAACTCACACTCTCTATCTGCAAACCAAATTCTTCTTCTTCATACAATTTCTTGCCCTAACCCTCTGTGTAAAAAAATCATGGTAATTGTGACTACTGAAAGTGATCTAGTTTCTGCAGTGGCACCTGCAAGACTATACAAAGCCATTGTCCTTGATTCTTCCAATTTTTTCCCCAAAGCTTTACCAGACTTTGTTAAAAGTGTTGAAATCATTGAAGGAAATGGAGGGCCAGGAACCATCAAGAAGTTCACTCTTCCTGAAGGTTAACTCAGTTTATCTTTGAAATGAACTTGATATGATTAAACATCGTGAAGTTTTATGATAGTTTGCTCTTAATATGTTTGATGCTGCATGCATGCATGCTAGAATATATATGTTTCGGGAATAGTTCAAATGTGAGTTAAAGTTAAACATTATATACGAATAAAGATTCATAACACCATTGTCTTAAGGTTTTAGTGTAAAAGTGGTGTCAAATGTCTTATATGTGTAAGACTAATGTCATATATTCATATGGAAGTACGATCTCTCTCAATGTCTATAACCATAACTAATATGAAATATAGCCCAACAATATGTGATGATGAATGTTGTGGTATGTGATCAGGGTATGTGAAGCAAAAGGTGGATGTGGTGGATGAAGAAAACTATGTGTATCAGTACACAATAGTTGAAGGGGATCTTCTGACAGAGCCATTGGAGAAGGTGTGTAATGAGTACAAACTGGTGCCAAATTCTGATGGAGGATGCATTGTGAAGGCCACACGCAAATACTACACAAAAGGAGATGCTGAACTCACACAAGACTTTCTCAACTCTACCAATCAAATGTCTGCACTGTTTGCCAAAGCTGTTGATGATTATCTTTTGGCTAATCCTGATTACAATTGAAACAGGTTTTGGTGTGTGGATTGTGGTGCTCCTGTGTGTTGTTTCCATCACTTTAATTATTTGATTCAGAAGTGTGAGATTAATTATGTAAGACTTGTTTGTGTGTACCATATATAATAATCTTGTAAACTTTTGGTGACATATATGATGAGTGATTATTGTTGTTTCTTATTTACATTATTATAATTAATAATTAAAATTTAATTTATAAGTGATGATAGTTTGAATTATAATATTGTTATATGTCTACATCTATCGATCATTAAAACATACTGTAAAATTCAAATTTTATTTTTTAAATTAAATTTTAGTATTTTTTAAGTACATATATCCTAATTTCAATGGCAAGTTAAGTGTAGCAAGTCAGAAGACAGTGAATGAATTAAATGAAACAAATTAGAATGTATTTATTAACGATCTAAAAATGTTAGTATGACTCAATATACTCTATCAGCATTATTAACAGTAAAATTTAAGGATTAAAGAAGATATAGCTAAAGTTTAAGTTATGTATTTGTAAAAGAAATTTAAGAGAGTTAATTCAGAAAATTGAAGCTAAATCTAAAATAATAAGTCTTGTTTTCTTTTATAGTTAATGTACAGTTAGTACATTTCTTTTTATTGGGATAAATACATTGTAATGGACCAATCTGTTTATTCAAGAATATTGAATAAGAAATGCATTTGACAATATACACATGGCCTCTTCTTTTTTTTTCAGAAAAGTCACCTCATAGTAGTTAAAGGAAAAAAACACTGGTATTTTGACACTATTCTTTTTTTTTTTACTATCATTATTTGACACTATCTTTCTTAATTATTTACTTTCTCTTTTTTCTAAAAATATAAAAATTAAATTTTATTAAGACTATTTTATCCTTATACAAATTGTTAAATGGTCATCGTGTCAAACAATCTTTTTCTTAAAGAAAAATAAAGAAAGGAAATGCTTAATTCAAGAATCAAGAAAGGAACGTATATGGGGAAAACAATAAGCAACAACAAAAGATTGATAAAGCCTCATTCCTTTTCTTTTAGAAAAGTCATCACACAACAATCAAAGGTAGGGAGTGAAGAAAATCAAGTTCAAGCATTAAGAAAAGAATAAACACTATGAGAAACATATAAGAAAGTTAAACCATTCTATTCTTATCTTGAAAAAAAAAATTATCATTTCTTTTAACTTCTCTAAGGATAGTGTTTTAGCTTCCTTTCAATTGGTGTTTTCTAATTAGGCTTACTCCATGCTCCATTCTTACAAAGATTGGATAAGACCCTTCACATCATTTTACATTATTAGGTGCAGTCAAATATAAACTCAAATCAAATTACAACTTTAAAGTATAAATCCAAATAATTCCACTCCCATAGCAGATTTTACTCACATGTGTGATTTTTTTAAAAGATCTGAATGCTGATTCATGTCATTCTGTTACTCAGGTTAGAATGGACTCATTGGACCCAAACGGGTCAAAAGTTGGTCCAAAACAATACAAATATTCATTTGAATACCTTGCTCAACTATAAAATTTAAAAGTATAAAATAAAAGCTATTTAAAATTAAAAAAAAAAAACAATAAATACATAAAATAAGATTAAACTTAAACTTTGTTATATATACATAATCAGCTTCAAATTTACAAAACTTTAATCATTAACAAATCTGAACCTAAATCTTAACATCTGCAGATTTCGCTGAAGACAGGATTTAGATAGAGATTCTTGAAGAGTTCAGGGCTTAAAAGTTAGTAATCAATTGGAACCATGTTCTCATCTCTATTTCTCTACTATTGTTTTTTATCAGCATAGTCATATCCCAGTTGAGAGAACGAAGAGCTAGCTCTTAGGCAGCACCCACCGAAGTATTATCCTGCACAATCTGCAAGAGAAACCATGTTTCAGATAGGCACAAGTAATAACAGGATTGTTCAAAACTAAAAGTAGTACATGATATTTACATTGATCAAGAACTACCATACAATCTTAACTTGTTTCAATAAGTTTCTCGTGTAGTTTATCAAAATAAGTTCTCTTCTTTCTTTAAAAAAAAAAAAACTTGCAATAAGTTCCCTGGTCAAATTTATGAACACTTGTGTGATAAGAGCTTAATGAATAAGCCCTTAATGAAACTGTATCTTCACTCTACTATTGTTGCCCAACATTAAACTGAGTTAAATGTTCTTTTTTTTTAAACAAAAAGAAAGAACTATCCACAAACTTATATAATTTACTTTTCAAAAACACTACCTGAGAGATGTATTCCTTCACCCTGTCACTCATGGGTGCATCTAAAGCTCTCTCAGCTAGCTCATAATATAGAGTATTGCCTTCAGGACCATTAACTTTGTCTTTCTGTAAATACCTACAAAGTAAAGGATGAATAAATAACTACAACATTGCTTGTCACTAGAAATCAGAAGTGTCACAAAAGGCAACAAATCTTGCAGTTTAAATCCATCACGTCAAACAAATTTCACCTTTGCTGAACAAGAAGTTCCAATGCCTGCTTAACATTTCCAAAGACCGGATGACTTCCTTCATTTTCACCCAAACTCAAACCCATCCTCCTTAATTGGCTCCATAGATTGTCTGCAGTACACTCATCAGGAGTTCCATAGTGTTAAAAGGACAGCATCAGAATTGCCCTTCAAACTTTCACAAAAGTTTAGGCCAATGACAAGCAAAATGAAAAAGAATGCAGAACCATGGTATTTACAACATTTGTCTAGAGACAACAAGGTAGTAGTAGCATTGACTTCAATAAGTTTATGAGGTGGATATAGATATATACATGTAAAATTTTAGCACTGTGACACTAAATTAACAATAGCATACCTTCTGGAATTTTGCCACCAGCAAGATGTACAATACTAATTACGACAAAAGTGAATCCAGATAGATGAGCAGTTTTCTGATCCACAACATATTTTTCATATACATCAGGAGGAAGTTGACTTGTGAGAATATATGATTTTGAATCTGCTCCACCTGAAAGAACAAACATCATAAAACCATTAGAAGAAAATGAAGAAGGCAGAACTTAAAATATTGTTGGAAAACTCCGGGGAACACAACCAGCTGTGAACAAGAATAAATCAATTCAGTCTAAATTTACTCATTTCCTCAAAATGTATCTAAACTTTTCAAAGATAGAAGAAAACAATGCCAAATAATTCCGAAGCATTCTCTAGTCTGAGTAGTCTCTATCGATTACTAGGTAAAAGTATTCTCAGGACACAGATCCTCAAAGTCCAACAAAAATAACAATTTTGATTCGCAGAAATTCATATGGTTTAACTTGTTGAGTTAACTTCGGTACAAAGTTCCTGAATTTATTTGACAATGCAATACCTGCAAATGTGAGATAAGCAACTTTTTTACACACCAATACACTGCATTTCTCTTTTAGCATACTCATGAGATAAGTTTAACCTTACAAGAGAAAGTGCATTCAATTTCTTTGCGTAAGAAGTGATGGAGAAGCTATGTCCTAACAGAACCATAAATAGAATGAAAAGAGAAAAGAAGAAAAAGGCGAAATGCTCACTCTGTTGGGATGCCCGAGTATTGGCTTTGGATGAAGGGTGAGCCCTTTGAAGCTCCTTCATTTCATACCCAAATACAGAGGAAAGCTTGTCCTTAGCCTCATTGATAACAAAGGTAGGAAGGTTACGCTGATGGTAGTTCTTCGTAACCACTTGAGTGAGTTCCTCTCTCTTAATAGGGCACCCTGAATTATGATAGGTTTTGAAAAGCATATACCTAATCACTTCCCCAACAAGCTTATCCTTTTCCTGAAAAAACAATTCAAACAAGAACATGCCCTAATTCTCAGAATGCGTGCATTCTTAAGAGTCAGTGATGAGAAGAAAGGAAAAAGTAATTCACCTCCTTTGAAATCCCGAATTGCGAGAAATCCTCCGCAGCATTCGCCATACTTCAAGCGCGTGGTGAAAAGGGGATGAAGATGAGGAAATTCAAACCTCAAAGAAGGTGAAAAGGTCGAATCTTTTTTACGTTTTTTTTTCCTTCGAATTGGACTGTGCTTGGTGGTTTCAAAATAAATTAGGGATGTCAGCGCCTCCTTGGTGAATCTACGATTCTATCTCATAGTGGCGGGAGAAGATTCTTATATATTTATTATTGTTATTATTCATAAAATTTAAATATTATTAATATAACTTAATTAAATTCCACAATTGTTTGCATTTAAACAATTTTCATTATTGGTTGGATTTAAATTTAACTTTTTTATAATACTTGAAATGTCCCGGAATTGTGTTTCAATTGAGATTTTTGTTTGTTTACAATAATCAATTCAATTGAATATACTTCTTTCTTACTTGGAAAATTGTTTATAGTTTATAATCTTATTAATGTTAATTTGTAGAAGTAAAAGGATCTAAATAGTTCGAGAGGTCATTTTGAAAGCTCATTCAACAAGTCAAGTAAAACTAAAAAAAATAAAAATTTAAATGGATTATTGTAAATTTTCAATAATAATAAATATTACCGTAGTTTTCCAATAGTAACAAATATTTTCATAATTAAAATACAGCGAAAAAAAATAAATTGTATAATTAATAAAACTAATTTATTAATAAAAATAATTTATTTAACAAATTTTTAAATAAATTATTAGGTTCAACAAAAAAAAAACTTAAATGTTAATCAATTATTAGTCTACTTTAGTGTAACACGTAAATATATTAATTATTTCTCATATTGGAAGATATGCTGTTTTTGTTTTTAGTTCAGATAATACATTTTGTTATTAATTTTAGCTCCAAAAAGTTTTATCAATTTTCTTTTAGTTGTTAAATTTTTTTTTACTTTAATTCCTATATATATATATATATATAATATTTAGTGACATCATAAATTAACAACAATTGTTTTTTTAATTTAAAGGAACTAAAACTTTATTGGGTTAATTTTGGTTCAGTTCACTTGGTATTAGCAGTTGGGTTTTAGTCTATATATTGTATTAAAAGGAGAGGGTTTTAAGCCATGAAGTTTTAATTGCTCAATTTAGATTTAATATTTAAAAGTAGTAAATTTAGAATTAATAAATAAACAGACTTTAATCTCAATGTTAAAATTATACCCCAATTATTTATGATATTATTTATAATATATTAAATTGTTTGTATTTTTTATTAAACGATTTAATTTGTTTTAAAAAAGTAATGACACATGTATGCATAGTTATATATATAGATATATCAATATCTGCTAAGTTTGAATAATAAATCATAACAAAAGTAAAAATTTTTTATTATCTATAACGATATATAAAAAAGGAATTCTCTTTTTTGTGTCCACTTTTCAAAATATTGATTTTACCCTTTAAGTATATAATTTATTAAATTTTTAAAAATTGACAGTTACTTTTACAAACTTTCTATAAAATCAGATGTCTTTGTTTATTCTATTCTTCTTTATTTATTAATGGTTATTCTTTTATTTGTTCTGATATATTTCACTTTATTTTTAATAAATAACAATATATAAAGGGAATTCCTTTTTTGTGTTAACTTTTCAAAATACCGATTTTACCCTTTAAATATATAATTTATTAAATTTTTAAAAATTGACCGTTACTTTTACAAACTTTTTATAAAATTAGATATTTTTGCTTCTTCTCTGCTTCTTTATTTATTAATGATTATTCTTTTATCTGTTATAATATATTTTACTTTATTTTTAATAAATAATATTATAATATTATCACCTACTAATATAATATTACATATATTTAAAAAATATTATCGTATTACGCCAGTAATGTGTAATTAAAATTACGAAAACTAAATTTCTTATTTATTATCGTATTACGCCAGTAATGTGTAATTAAAATTACGAAAACTAAATTTCTTATTTAGATGTGTGAGTCAAACTTGAACAGCTAACATACAAAAATAAATTATCCTGTACTAACCTTAAAAACAAAAATTAGAAGTAAATATAAAAATTAGTTTATTAATTATATTTTCTCACATCAAATCTAATTATAATTTTTGTTTAATCGACATCATAACTCTACATTAAACAGAGATTTTCACTAATATTTAACTATATTATTTTATTAAATATAATAATTAGAATCGGCGACGTCGTTTCAGTGTCTTTCTTGGTTTAGAGTAACTATCATCGGTAGTGAGAATAAGCATGCTCAATGTCAATTGTGCGATCTGGAACGAACGAGGAAGAGAAAGATGGGAAGGGAAGACACGTGCGAGCGTGTGGAGAACGCTCTGCGAGAGTGCCACCGTCGAATTCCGGCAGGTCCGAGTCGCGACTCAGCGTGTCGCCACCTTAACCAGGCGTTGGCCATGTGCCTTGTTTCGTCGGCGTGTCCCGAAGAATCGGAGGCGGTGCGCACCCTTTGCTCCACCGCCGGCACCGCTCTGAAGCGCCGGCAATGCCAACAGGCTCAGTTTTCTCTCTCCCTCTGCCTCTCCTCTCACCAACAATAGCTTATTCCCTAACCTAATTTTTACTACTCATTTCTGTATAAATTTTTGGGAATTTGTTGCAACTCTTATTTAGTATTCATATTGATTCAAATTTGATCTGTATCCGGCGGTGAATTTATTGTGCAAGAAGAAAAAATGTTTGTCAGTGATATTTGTTTGAATTTGTATGATTTAAATAAAATTGGGGATATCTATGCAGTAGAGTTGAATAATTTGAAAGCAGACTCCTAATTTATCTCATTCAAGAAAATTGGGGGAAGTAATCTAGAACATATAAATGAGTGTAAAAGAAAACAATTTTATTTCAGTTTGATAGGTATAAATGAGTATGAAATTTTTGTTAGGTATAAATGAGTATAAAATTTTTGTGTTGTCCTTCAACTAAAAATTATTAATCAAGCATACAACTTAATTAATTAAATTAATATATATATATTTCAAATTTATTATTGATTTATATAATAATTATTTTCACTGTCAATTCCATGTAACTTCTTCTGTGTTGATTTTATTATAAGAAAGTTTTACATTAATATTGTATAAACTTTTATTTATTTATTTTTCAATGTAACATGTTATTATGAATACATTTTTATCGTCATTTTAACGTAGTTCTAACCTAATTTATTACGAAAAATTGATAGTAATATTTAATTATTAACTCATCAAATTGTGTAAGTATTTTTATTTTACCATCAGACATATATTATTTTAGTTTGTTCAATGGACTTGACTATGTGTATTTTGTACAATATATAATATACAATAAGCAAATATTTTTTTTATATAAATTAAAATTATGATATAATATTTTAAGTAAATAAACTATATTTTTATTTATGGTAAATACTTATATTATGACAGTTATTTTCAACCATTGATGTTTCTTTTAAACAGATATTAAATTTAATTTAAAAAAAAGATAAATGATATATTAATACATTTAAGAGGCTAACTATCTTAATAGCCACTAAAAATACTGATTTAATGTAGTTATTGAGTGGATTATAATTATTAAAAATACTCTGATCCTAATCATTTTAATTTTCTCTCCTTGGATTGACATTACATTTACATTTTTGTGCTCTTCAGCAGTAATTTTTCCTTTACAGAGACAATGATGCTGAACTAGAAATGGAGACCACAACTACCTATTTCGGCCACTAATTAAGACAGGCTTCAATCAACTTCTATTTATCTACATAGAATTTATTTTTTTCCAGTAAATAGTCAAACAACTTATTAAAAGTTTAAAGCAATCTGTTACAAGGTAGGGGAATGGAAACTCATCAATGAGTTCCAGATGCTTGTTACTTCAAACAGGTAGGCACACTATGAGCCTATGGTCTCTGATGTGTAAAAAGAGCAACCATGATCACTTGGGAGAACCATTGCACTACGATGGTGAAAGAGAAAGAACATGATTCTTTATTGTTTTACTGTAATTTGCTCTGGTTTTGTGAGGCTAGATCCATTTCCACACCACTTATATTTCTTAAGATTTTTGTATTTGCTTCTTAGTTAAATTGAGATCCTTGTGCCTACACAAAGTGGGTGCATAAATTGCAGGTAATAAATTCTCAACTGCATTGGAGACTCAAATAGAAAATCCAACCCCCTCATTTATGTTTGACATGCTTAAAATAGCGGTGAGTCGGTGCGCATATGTTGAAGTCATGCTGAGGAAATATTGGAATCTATTACACCTTGGATAGGTCTTAATCTCTAAAAATGTTAAGGTCTTAGTATTTTTACAATGAAAAATGTTGCAAAAACCATACTAGAGTATTTTATTAATCAGCCTACTCCATGTATGTGATTTCATAATATCATTCACTGCATAGATTTAGGAGCATTAGGGTCACAGGTTGCATTGTCCTATTAGATGTTTACTTTGGTGAACGAAACAAATACTTGCACTGGAATTAATAAGGCATGCAAAGGGACGGTCCACTTTACAATAGTGGGAAATGCACCTTCGTAGTTTGTTGAAACATTGTCAAATGTGGCATTAATTGCTTTGTTATCCTGTTCATCTATAAATACACACATCTCTGATATCTCACATCACTGCATTTCCTAGTGCTCATAGAATTTTAAGTTTCTATCAATATCTTGTAGTTCAATTCAAACTTGTAAGCAGCATGGGGGCTCTTACTTTCACAGATGAGTTTACTAGCACTGTCCAGCCAGGAAGGTTGTTCAAGGCTCTGATCCTTGATGCTCCAAACCTCATTCCCAAACTCATGCCTGAGGCCATTAAGAATGTTCAATTGGTTGAAGGAAATGGAGGTCCCGGAAGCATTCAGGAGATAACCATTGCTGAAGGCCAGTTGCACCATTTCACACTGATTTTCACTTTATCATTTTTTGTTGTTGTTGCTATTTGTGACTAATTATGTGTCGTGTGAAGATCAAAGAAGATAATAGACACATGGTAGTGGTAGTTCTAAATCATATAATGATTTCTCTAACCATGTGATCTTAAGTTAAGAACTCATTAGTTTTCACCTTTATGTGCTCAAGAGTTGGTTTTCTAAATATATTGGTTTCAAACAGAAATGACTGACAAAGAGATTGTTATTGGTAATGCCTTGAATGCAGGTGATAAGATCAAACACTTGAAGCATAGAATTGATGCAATTGACCCTGAGAAATTGACTTACAGCTACGCAGTGATCGAGGGAGACGGTGCACTGGAAAAAGTGGATTCAATTTCACATGAGATTAAGTTCGAGGCCACTGAAGAGGGAGGTTGCAAGACCAAGAATGTGAGCACTTATCATCCCAAAGCAGGGGTTGAGGTCAAAGAGGAGGATTTCAAGGCTGCAAAGGACGAAGGCTTGGCTCTCCTTAAGGCAGTGGATGCTTATCTTCTGGCAAACCCAGATGCCTATGTTTGAAGCCTTGAACTGATCTTATATACAAGGCACCTTTGCATCAGATTATAATATGTTGTGCTCTAAATTCAGCCTATGATCTAGTTGTCATATATGATATGGCTTATAATAAAATTTGATTTACTTTTGTGGGCACTGATAGCCAAATATGATAATACATCCACACAATTACTAGTTAAATGGTGGGATAATCAAACACAATGGTTAATTGGTACACTTTTTCATTTTTTTTTCCCTTTAATTGTTTTCAGAAGTCGACTATGTTAATGGTGTCACTCTTAAAAGTGGTAAATCAGAAGTTTATATGTAAAATCACACCACAAGAAATTTTAAGTAAGTAGTTTGATTTACTGCAACTTGGAACATTGCCTTTGTCTCGAAGATTACTGATCTGAATGGAGTGATTGTTCATTTTTGGAAGTTAAAAAACAATGTATGCTAAAACTGCTTTAGATTTCACAGTAATGGGATATTGTGACGTGCAATTTTATCATCAGAAGAATATTACACAACTGAAAAATCCCTTTTTTGCACAATGAATCCTATGACCTTATGCTTCCACAATGATGCTTGGTTACGCCAAAATCGTTTAACTGTAATAACTATAAAGACCAATGAGGGGTTTTAATCAGAAACTTCAATTTCTTATCCTATCAACATTCCATCAAGCGTGGAATCGATTTATTGGGACATACGGATAACTTTATTCAATTGGGCCCCTATTATACGATAGAGATGTAAAATTCACCACCTTAGAAATCCAAATGTGAGTCTAAGTCTCATTGACTAGAAATGAGAAAATAGAATATTATATAAAAATAAACACCTATAAACCTATTATCTTAAGATTTTAGGTTAAGAGTGATGTCAATTCCTTATGTAGTTGGACTCAGGTCTTAGTAGATATTCTATCTCATTGTACTCCATAATTTGGTTCTCTAAGCTACAAATTTTGGTTAAAACGTGGCTTCTGTCCCTGCAAGAATATACTTATATTTTAGTTTTTCATCGGATACAAAATCAAAATTTGCTGCAACAACATTTAAGTTAATTTAGCTTATCATTTTCTAATCATATTTTGTATTTATCTGTTTAATTAAATATTCCCATAGACAAAATCAATAGACATAATTATATCATATCAAGTGTCAGATATTTTATTGTAATCTGTCTCTATATATTAAAGTAGAATGGCCACCCTGTTGTTTGTTTGTGCATTACCTGTTTCTAATAAGACAACCCTTTTCTTCCTAATAAGAATCAAGATCCAAGAACTATTCTTTCTAGTGCTAATTAACAACCAAAACACCTTGTGCCACAATCATTACACCAAGATAAACTCTCTTTTCTGCTAATTAGGGATGGCAATGGGGCGGGGCGGGTACGAGTATCATGATCCCATCCCCATTCCCATAATAAAAATTCATCCCCATCCCCAAATCCAACGGGTATACAATTTTTGACTTATCCCCATCCCCACCGGGTAACGGGTATTTTCTTATACCCATACCCATACCCATTTTTTTATTGTTCCATATATCAATTAAATATTTTTTATAAAAAAAATTTAAAAATCACACCAACGGAATCAT
>Ga0214543_1003808_pt1 | contig 29030 bp, 26 predicted proteins | sample CNSS2metaG_FD_160094 | JGI IMG/M metagenome (GOLD analysis project Ga0214543, IMG submission 160094) | Root nodule microbial communities from cowpea collected in UCLA plant growth center, Los Angeles, California, USA - CNSS2 | ecosystem: Host-associated > Plants > Roots > Nodule | place: USA... | reverse complement strand
TGTATATATATATATATATATATATATATATATATATATATATATATATATATATATATATATATATATATATATATACATATATGTAAGGCCCACTTTATTTTCTGCTCTAATTTTAAAGGCCTACCCTAATGAGTTGGGCCTAAGGCTGACCTATAGGGTGTCCAAGACCTTAAACAGCTCTGACCCTCTCATTTCAGCTCACTTTGCAAAATCAGTACGTTGCTCACGTTCACTTTCAATCAGCAGTGCTCTGCTAGGGTTTGAGTGAGAACTAACATGTAGTAATAAAAAAATGTGGTTTAGGTTGATGGTGGAGGGTTCGGTTCCACTGAGATGAAAAATTGGTAATGGCATCCCCTATATAAGAAGAGGAAGCTGAATAATATTGTGATCGAAGATGGAGTATCACTGTGATTGAATATGGAGTGTCTTGAATTGGTTAAGGTTGTCTTGAATTAGGAAAACAAAGCTTTTATGGTTCACCTCTTCAAACATCACATTCCACGGTAGAATGTTTTTAGACGATTCAACAAAATTCTAATGTCGTTTCATTTCAAGGAATAAATCCACTTATTTCTTAAGTTAGGAATTAAATTGGTTCAAAGTTTCAAACATGGATTAATTCCAATTTTTTTTTTGTAAAAGTTAAAGAAAAAAATATATTTAACTCTAAAAATATCTATTAATGAAAAATTATTTTTACAAATAGATAAGTGATTTTTAAGAAGTTATAGGATTCCTTCATTCAAAAGAAGTTACATATGATGGTGATTATTCCTAGATGATTTATATGACCTAGATTTATATGTCAATACCATGCAAAAATACGAAAAAAAACTTTGACATCTACCAAGTAAATACCTACTTGAATTTTTTATAATATATAGTGTCATACTTCAATAATTTAATTTAATAACATATTAACATAATTAGGTGTAAAATAAATTTTATTTATCATTGTTTCTATTTTGATAGTGGTAGAAGGTTATCAAGACTAGTTAGGCAAGTTGTGGGTAAAAACCTGTTAAAAGGTGTAAACATGCTACAATTTGTTGTTGATACACTGATCATTTGTCATACTGAAATCCAAAATATCTTGACTATCAAGTGTATCCTACGATTTTTTGAATTGGCATCAAGGTTGAAGGTTAACTTTCATAAATCCAAAGTGGAGGAGTTAGAATAAGTAACTATACAATTGACAAATTTTCAATCTTACTAAACAATAATAAAATGGGTATTCCTTTTACCTAGCTAGGCATGCCTGTAGGGGTTAATCAAAGAAAGAGCGATATTTGGGAAGATATGGTACAAAAGATTAAAGAAACTAGCTAAGTGAAAAGGTAACGTTTTTTCATTTGCTAGTAGAATTGTGCTCATAAAAATATTCATTACAACATTACCTTTATTCTATTTGTCCATGTTTAAGATGTCAACAAAAGTGTCAAACGAAATAAAAAGAAACTCGAGGGTTTTTCCTACGAGTTAGGACCATGATTATAGGAAAATAGCATATACAAGAAATTTTGGAATTAAAGCATGGATCTTGAAGGTCAATGAATAACATAACCAAAAAAAAATGAGTCGTGGTGATGGTGAGACCTTAGGAAAGCTTATGGTAAACAACAAAAAAAAGTGAATTGGTTTGTTAATAAAAGTTCTTAGATTTGATGAAGGGGAAATAAGATTCAGTTTTGGGTTTATAATTGGTTAGATGAGTCTCCCTTATAGAAATATTTCCAAGGATGTATGCTAACTCTCTTATACAAAAGGCTAAATTAGGGAGATAGGAAGTGGAATAATAAGGTATTAGAATGGAAATTTCAATGGCGAAGGGAATGATTTCATTAGGAGAAACCCCATCTTACTATTCTTTTGTGGCAAGAGTTGTCTGATTATGTCTTGGATATGGTCAAGGAAGATGGATAAGTTTGGAAGGATAATCACATTGGTATATATATATCAGAGGGAAATTAGGTCACAATTCCTAGGCTCATCAAATGGGATGAAGTTGATTTACCCACTTCTTGGCTGTTAGATAAGACTACCCCTAGTGCTCCAAGGCATACTATTGAACTTCAAGAAATAAGACAAACTGAGACAGGAAAAGTAGAAATTATCTTTCACAGAAGAAATTCCTTTTCCTCCAGATTTGAGGTTATTAGATTAGAATACAACTCACACCATACTCATCGGGGTAGTTCTTCTAGAATAATTACTCCGGAAACCAATCTCCAAGGTATAGAAACAATTAATTCGATACTTAGGCCCGTTTACCAACAAAATGAAGATGAAGATCATAAATCTATTCAATATCCAACCTATTCCTCTCTTAATGAACCATATGATACAATCTAAGTTCGTTATTGATAAAGAAACACTTCGAAATAATTTTTATTCGAAGGAATTAAAATCTCAAAGAAATTGGTTTTCTAAAAATTACCAAGATTCTAAAAAGGTTATTATTCAAGAAATCTATTACAACTTTCTTGAAAAGGTAAAACTCAATATCCCATTTTTTTATTGTTTCATGCTTATACCATCAAAAATGATATAAAATATCCATTCCAAGAAGAAATCATAGATTTCAAAACCACTAATGTCATCACGATGTGGCATCTCAAAGATGGAGAAAAGGTTCAAACCGAACTACCTCCAAAAACATAATGCCAACTCCCTAACCTTAGGGATGATAAGGGAAATCTAGTAATAGCTGCACCCTTCAAAACCAAAGACCTAAATGAAGAATTTTCTTCAAAAGATATCAAAAGCCTTATGGAACAGTCCAATTATACAACCAAATATCTTCAAGTTTTAGGAGAAAAATTAATCTCTTCAAAAACTAAACTTCTGAAAAAAGGTAGTTCTTCAGGGCAAGCATCTACCTCAAAACAATTAGAGAAACCTTTGTTCAAACCTTTCAAAATAAATCAGAAGGCTAAACAAAACCTATTAAAAGCTAAAGCCACTTCTGATCAAAATCATGGTGAATTATTAAATAAGATTAATGATTTACTAACAACAGTTGTTCTCGATACTCCTCAACCCACTGAAGAAATTTCTTCAAAACTCAAAATTCGACAACCAATAAAAACCAAAGCCGTCCTAGAACAAAGCTCAGATAATGAATCTGAACTCAATAATCCTTCACAAATCAATCCAATCTTGGTCACTACAAATAAGAAATGGAAAAGCTTAACTAAACCAATAGCTTTGGATCTTACTATGGAAGATACAAGCACAAAAACAAATGGATTCAACGCCAACAATGTTTATGAATGGAACATTGATGGCAAATCTGAGTACAATATAATGCAAATGTTACAACACATGACAATGGTTTGTACGGCCTACCAAACAGCTCATGATTCCACAGGAGAAGCCATAGCCAGTATTATAGTATCTGGTTTTACTAGCCAATTTCAGAAAGTTTTGACCACATTGGGCATAATTATTGGGATTATATTGATGCTTGGACTAGGGTGTTCTGGTATCAAAATAAAACCTATCGCCATTCATGCCTAATTTATTTCGAAAGAAATAACAAGTATAATTTTCCAAATTGGTTCCTCAAATGGTGGGACTTTTGTGGACCAATCGAAGAAATCCTTCCCTCCCCAGCAAAAGAAGGATTTAAATTGTTTAAAATCAAATATGACCAGGATTCAATAATTCCTACAGATTTGCAGTTCTACTCCAAATTTTCCTTAGCATGGGTATTCTCATGGCAATATAAGTTCGGAAAGAAAGAACATCCAAATATACTACTAATATTACAAAGGAATTCCTATGTAAAGTGGTGGATTCAATTTGAAGCTTCTAAGGCAAGTCTAGAAGAAGTTCGTAAATGGTCTCTGACAAATTCAGAATTTCTGAAATTGGCAGATCCGAAATCTTCTTTGTTCCTTAACCATAAAGCACAAATTACTGCCGCCTTAACAGCTTCAAAATCTAAAGAAAGTTTTGCAAAAAATCTACAGAATATTCTCAATCTATTAAAAGATGATGAAGGAACCTCCTTGAAGAAATCATTATCAAGCTCTTCAGCCTCAACAGCATCTTCAGATGACATGTTTCAGAATGAAGATGACTGTTTCGAAATCAATCTAGCAGAAGACTAATAACCTACACTGTAGCCAGAGTTCCAGTCATAATACCGGTACTATTCAAATAGTAAAATTTATGATTATAAAAGGAGTGCTCGACCATGTTGTGAGACACCCTTTTTCTTTCTTCCTTTCTCCAAAATTTGTTTGTATTCCTCGTTCAGAACAATAAAGGTTTTCAATGTTTTTCCTATTTTTCTCTTTCTCCCTCTAGCCAGTTCAGCGCGGACTACCGTCGTTCTGGTTTTCTTTTACTTTTGTTAATCTGGTTGGTTTTATTTTATATTCTTTTCTCCTCTCCCTCTGACTAGTATTGTGCGGACTACCGCCGTATTAATCTGGTCTTCTTTTATATTTCCGCTTAATTATTTGCATCATTATCTTTTTTTACTATTCCGAATAATGCCTTACTTCTCTTTGCGATCCTTTAAATTTTTTCAGAGGACTTTTTTGTCTCTAAACCCAATATATTGATATGGTTATATTTGTGATAAGATGAGATGAGCAATGATGTTGGTTGCTCTATTGAATTATTTTTTGATGGTTTTGAGTGGAATGATTTAATTGTGTTTAGAAAACAATTAGAGGATAGATATAATAGTTTGGGGGAAAGGTTTTTCCAGAGGTTTTCTTTTTTATCTTTTAACCCAATATATATTGATATGGTTATATTTTTTATAAGATGAGATGAATAATGATGTTGGTTGCTCTATTGAATTATTGTTTTGATGATTGTAAATGGAATTTAATTGTGTTTAGAAAATAATTAAAGGATAAATATAGTAGTGTGGATCAATTCGCTCTTGGTGAACTATTTTTCAACCAATTTGAACCTATTGTTGCTTGAAAAAAATTGATCAAGTTAGTATATTTGTCATGTTTATGATTTTATGAATAATCACTAGGCAAGTTAGCCAATCGTAGGGTGAAAACAAAAAATTGAAATTCTATAGAGCTCAAAACATTTAACTTGCTAGAGGAGTCAAAAATCATTGAGCGAGCCTAAAGAAATTCACTTCTAGGGATTTGGTCACTAAGCAAGCACAACATCTGTTGAGAAAAAATATTTTTATGAAAATTCGGAGAGATCAAGGTCGTTAGGTTGAGGACTAACTTGCTTTATTGGGTGAAAATCATAGATTTTTGCTTGAGTGGGTGGTTACTAGGTGAGTCGATTCCCTACTGAGCGAATATGATTTGTAAAACCAAAAACTCAAAGGGAACTAGATATTGAGTAACCCATGGCTTACTAGGTGAATGTACCTTTAGTGCTAACTTACTGAGCCAGGGAGACTGGTTGTTGGGTGAGCCTGAGCAAGAGAGGGATATTTTTGGAAGGAAAATTGGGGGTTTGAGATTTAAAAAGTGGAAAAGTGTGCTAGGCTAAATAAAGCCAAAGCAAGCAGATTCTATGTTGTGTGGCTTTATGAGGTCTATTGAATAAGGATTTCTTGACAAAATTATTCAAACTCTACTAAGTATTTGGACTCATATAGAGGAAGCTATTTAGGTGGTAAAAGTTGATGGAGGTTCTATAACCTAGATTAGTGTGAAAGAGAAATATTTAAGGTAGGTTATTTGGATTTAACCTTGTCATATGAAGAGAACTTCGGTTCTAGGATGTGACCCCGAATAGAGTCTGAAAGGTTAGTAAAAATCTATTCAGAGTCTGTATCACAGTGCAAAATCTTTGAGTCTAATTCAATGCACAACTCTTCCTATAATAAAAGTAGAAATATGGCTTAATTACTTATTTGTTCCCCACTTTGGTTAGAACGTTTCAAGTTGATCCTACATTTAAAAAAGTTTCAATAGCATCCTAACTTTTGAAAAAGTGCCTCAATCCTTTAAACAAAATACGAACGATGTTAACGACATGTCACGTCTCAATCTGTGGTTTTTTTAGGTTTTCAATTTTTAAAAATTTATTTTTTGCTAATTTTTTTTTGGCATGTGTCAAGTCTATAGGGTGACACATGGATGTGGCAGAACACTACTACGTGTTAGTGTTTAATGAGATACCCCTAGCTAAGGGACCAACCACTAGAGTTATGTGTAAGAGGATACAATAAGACTAGGCCTCTTTTGAACATGCAAGGCCCAAGATGAAGTTTACATGGGCCAAGGAGGATGTGAAGACCTAGCCTAGGAATTTTTGTTTATAAATATTAGATTAAGATTTAATTTTGGGTTCTATACTATTGGCCCAGTAGAATAGAGTTTTCTTTGGGCCATGTATTGGGCCTTGCAAGGCTTGTGGGCCTTGAAATTGTTTTGGACCAAAAAAGAGTTGGGGCTACCTTTGGGCCTTGTGGATAGCGTTTCCCTTCAAGGATTCTAGATCCTTCACGCGCTATGTGTGACCCCCAAGCTACACCTTTGAGCCCCTACGAGCAACCTTCATGTGACTTGCTTAGTTGGCAAGTCACAACTTCCCTATGCTCTCTTTTTGGCTTTAATATGCCACATTTTAGATTCTTTTGCCCTCCATTTTTTCTTGCTAACGTAGCTCTCATTTTCTCCTATAAATAGAGAGCTTAAGGTCTTGTAAAATCATTCATGAATATAGTAGAGAAACATTGTTCAGATGACTTTAGACCTTTCTGCTTTTTTGAATCAACTTAGGCTAGAGCTCTCCTTAGTGGCTTCTTCTAGCCTCCTTCCTTGTGTGTTGGCCTAACCTCACTTGAGAGTTCCCTCCAAACACCATAGCTGAATCACTTGTTCACCATATCTTCTAGCTTTCACGCCTTTATCTTGCTCCATGGAAGTCTCATCAATTATGCATGGCTTACTCTTGGTTCTTTCCTTGAAGATGGACTCATCAATATTAGTACCAAGTGTCATTATCTTGATTCGCTAGGGTGTTAAAGGTCAGGTCTGGGGTTCGACCCCGACTGGCAACAACCTGCCTTGCGAAGTGGCGGGACACTTGGGGCGAGGGGTTGGGGTGTATTGGACTGCAGACCTGACACTGACATTGCTGGGGTGGGCCAGGAGGTGTTATAAAAAAGAGATGCTAAAAGAGATGCTACCAGTTGCGCTCGTTACCAGGGTGTTAAAGGTCAGGTTTGGGGTTCGATCCCCACTGGCAACAACCCACCTGCGATGAGGGAATCCCGAGGTAAGGGATTGGGGTGTATTGGGCTGCAGACCTGACATGCCGCTGGGCCGGGAGTGGCGCCAGGGATGTTATATTTCCCACTATCCCTCGGTCTCTTTCCTCTTTCCTCTGTCGGTAAACTTTCCCGAGTTCGTGTTTCAACAGAGAGTGAGGATTACGGGCTGCGATTTTGTGGACGGGGTGTGCAGAAGATACTTCTGTGCCATGAAGAACGAAGGAGAGTTTCCAAAAAATAGAGTGGGATTCTTTTGAGATGTTTAAATCTATGGAAATTGGTTGGGGAGTTAGTTCCTTGGACCTTATTCAATTAAGCTCAAAATTAAATCATCTCAAGTTCTTATATATTTAATTAAACTAAAAAAATTAAATACAATCCTATATTCAATTAGAATAGGTATAAAAATTAAATTCATTTCTATTACAATTTTGAAAAGTGAGGTTTTGACAATTTTTTTTTTTAATAAATTTCACAAACTTTTAATAAATAAAATTAAAAATCGATTAATTTTTATTCTTTTATAAAAAATAAGTAATAAAAATACTCGTTTTTTATCTTATTTAATAATTGGTTAAATTTTATGAAAAAAAAAGTTTGTTATATATATCATTTTTCTGTAATATTTATCCTATAAAGCAATACAAAAAATGGGTACAAAAAAATTTATACTAACCCGGATCCTGCGTATTCATCACTCCTTCTTGAATAACTTTGCTTAGGTTGATTATCACCCACGTCGCAGTGGCACTGTAGGTTCGGAAAGCGATGACCGGGACCCCCAACTCTTCAGCAGCGTCCATGGCAATCGTTGACATAATCCCATCCACAACGATGCAAGAAGGCGGGCCCCACAGCGAAGGATTCCCGACAAGGCTTCTCAACATCTCTCGAAACTCCTCGGCAACCTTGGTCCTGCTGGTCGGTGATAGTATAACGCTGTAGTCGTTCGGAGGAACGTCGTGCGGGATGCCGTCGGCGACGAATGTGAAGCGAAAACTGTTGTCGAAGGACGGTAATTCTGAGGACTGGAGGAGGCGATTGTGGGTGTGTTGGGTGTTGACGAAGGTGATTTTGTGTTTTTTGTGGCAAAGAAGTTTTGCTAAATTGAACATGGGTTTTGTTGGGAATAGTCCAAGTGTGAGTCAAAAAGTCCCACATTGGATAGAAAAGACAAAGTTAAACACTATATAAGAATAAAGACCCATAACAACATTGCCTTAAGGTTTTGGTGTAAAAGTGGTGTCTAAGGTCTTATATGTGTAAGACTAATGTCATATAACCATATAGAACCATAATCTATCAATGACCATAACTATGCCATGACCATGACCATAACCTATATGAAATATATATAACCTATCAGTGGTATCAAGAGCCATTGTTCTTACTGCCGATAGAATGGAAGGAAATATGTCACACGTTGCTATTCCACTCTTTGATGGTGAAAGCTATGATCTATAGGTGGTAAGAATGCAAACATATCTAGAGGGGCTAGATCTATGGGAAGTTGTGGAGGAAGATGATGTTCCCTTATCTGAAAATCCCACCGCGGCTCAAATGAAAGCGTATAAAGACAAGAAAACGAGAAAGGCAAAGGCAAAATCATGCTTGTTCGCAGGTGTTTCACAAATGATTATGACCAGGATCATGACTCTAAAGTCTCCCAAAGAAATCTGGGAATACTTGAAAGCAGAATATGAAGGGAACGAGAAGATTCGAGGCATGAAAGTTTTGAACTTGATAAGGGAGTTCGAGATGCAAAGAATGAAAGAGTCAGAGACGATTAAAGAATACTCAAACAAATTGTTGGGTAAGATAATCAACCCAAGGAGCTTAACTTTCTATATGGAAGACAATACAAATTATAATAGAAAGATAAAGTGAAGAGCATTGGATGGATGATAAGATAATGAAGGGTGGATGACGATCCAAATAGTCATTATTGCTCTACTTTTATAATAATTCTGGATAGATTTCATTTGTTGCATAAATATGGTTGAGATCCATACTACCTACTTTAATTGTAGAACTTGAGAATGCAAATAAATTTTTGTGCAAAGATTCAACGGTTCAAAATTAGTTTAGGTTGTTATGAAATTTTGTTTGTGTAATTGCATAATATTTAATATAATTGTTTTACTTTTATTCCATTGTTTTTTGGTGCTCTTATTTAAAATTTATACAACTATAATTTATATATAAATATTTGACATTGAATATGTCTTTTTGGTATTGAATATTTGATAATATCATATATTGTTTTTGTGATTTTTTACAAAAATTAGTTAATTGATATTGAAACACTAAAAAACGGGAATGAACATGGTTATGAGTATACCCATTACCTAGTGGAGATGAGGATGAGGCAAGTTATATAGCCATTGAGTATGAAGAGGAGGATGAGAATGAATTTTTTCTTTGGAGATGAGGAAACTAGTACAAAAATTGTTATCCACAATGTTAGTTAAAGAAACTTATAGGACCACTATTATTCTTGCAGAGAACAGTAAGATTAGTTAGACGCAAGTGTCACCTTACTGATATAGTCCGCTATCTCCTCGGTTGGCCTCTTCCCATTTGGCATATATCGGCTTGGACCCAGGAGGGGTTACCTACAGAAGGGACTTCGAAGCTCAAGTCAGCTAAAAGCTCTCAAAAAGTCAAATTAGGTCATTAATGAAGTAATGAATGCGTACCTTTAATTTGTAGGGTCCATATATATTTATAGATTATTAATTATGTTTGCCCATTCCATGGGCTAGGCCCTGGTTTGGGCCATAAGTGGGCCTAGGCCTTGGCCTAGGCCCTCAGTCTCGACCATTGGGGGCCCACTAGATATTAGGGGGGCTTTGATTTCACTGAGTATCTTAAGGTGGTCGGCATAAACCGACTACTCCCTTTGGCGGCTTATGCTGCTATCGCTCATATGCTGTCGTAGGCGGGTTATTCCTTTTAGCGTCTTATGTTACCGGTTCAGGTCGGTTAGGCTTAGGTCAGCCTAGGCCGGTTACCTGAATGATTTTGCATGTAGGTATAATGATCGCTTATTATTATTACTTGGTTAAATTGGCTTGGTGTGGTACACCTAATTTTTGTAGTGAGATAATAGTAGTGAGATAATAAAATAGTACTATTATAAAACATATGCTAAAACTTAAAATTAGTAGTGAGATAATAAAATAGTACCTAATTTTTATAAATAAGATAATACTTATTTATATTATTTGTAATGAGTCTTGGCTTATAGTTATTGACGTATGAACACAAATATTACACTAAATTAACTATAAATAATTCAGTATGAAAATATAAAATATTCTTCCAATAAGAAATCCTTCTTAAAGGACAAGTAAATAATAGGATAAAATGTGAAGAACTTTAATGACCTTTAGTGAAGTAGAAAGCAGTAGGCCAAAATAATTTCATCCTTTGGTGATAGGAGTTATAATTTTATTTATAAGCAAATCAATTATAAATCATTAATATTCGCCAAATCAAGAGAATATAAAATACTACAAAAGATTACAAAGATAATAACTAAAAGATTACAAAAATAATAACAATAAATTTATGAGATAATAACAAAAAGTCTACAACATGGACCTTGGCACAAACTCTTGGCGCACTCTTGGAGGTCAACATTTGAAGGTAAGCTCGGTCCATTATGGATCTCTAATGAAGCTCGTCGTTTTGAATGTTCAACCTCATCTTTATGTTTTTTCCTCTTTGTTAAGACTTTGGCAAATGTACCAAGTCGCGCAAGTAGTAACCGATAAGACTAAAATATCGTTTTCCAAGAGACTCGTGTAATACTAATTACTTGTGCAATTAATAATTAATTTAAACTAAAGAATAAATTCATAATTTTGTTTTTGTACAAGTAAATTTGTTGATAGAAATAAGTAAAAGGTGAACTTTTTGGCAGTTAAAACACTTAAATGATGGAAAAGACAAGAATTGATATGGAATGGTATTGTTGGGGTTAGATTTCACCGGCCCTACTCCCATGCATATAAAAGAAAGCACACCCTTTCCATTAATATACTAATGTCAACCCACAAGTCTACTCAAACTCTAATCCCTTAGTAGAATGAGCCTAGATTTCCTTATTAATAGTAAATCCCTTGAATTCTTAACAAACAAACCTGCTTTATGAAATAGGGTTTAAGACAACCAATCGGTCATATCTTATCATAGCCCTGGGCTATACACAACTCTTTGACCTTGAGTACTTAGTTTCTTGAGATAAAATGGTAGCTATATTCATCCTTGGCATCTATTTTTACTATGCTCATCATTACTTTGTTGCACCTACATTAACACGTGCCTGCATCGGAGAAATGCTTACATCCTTACATCTGACGACTAACATCAAACCTCAGGGGTAATCGTTCCCTTTCTTCATTTTAAACATTACAATATATTTCCTTTTTTACACTTCTCACTTCCTTGTGTTTTTTCGTCTCCTTTTTCTCTTCCATTTCCTCATGTTTTCGTTGCAATCTTTTTCCTCCCTCAAGTATGTTCTTTGTTACTTATGTCGCTTGATTGAGTTCTTCTTGCATTCATCTTTCTTCTTGCTTCTATAAACATTTTAACTATCGTATGAAGCCATCTTCTCAAATTTTTGTTGAACTTTTATTGTTCATATTTTCTTCGTGTTCATCTTGTTTATATTGTTATTTTCCTTTCGATTACACATATTTTGCGTTCTGGCTTTAATACCTGTAACAATTGGTATACCTATGATAAGATTGTGAGTATATGTAGAAGAGATTTTAGCTTTGATGAAGTTTTCATTTTTAGAGTTTTGTGAAAGTTTTCGATGCTTTTGAGGGCATGTGTACCATTCTAAATGTTTCTTCCTATTTTTGGGATTATAATGCATAGTAGATTCTAAAAAAATCTTTACTTTGTTTTTAACTTTTATTTTCCTAGGTTTTTTCACATTTTTGGGTTTCAACCTACGTCTCTTACACATTTACCAACCTCTTGTTCGAATGATAGGATTATGACTTTATGTAGAGGGGCTTTTAACTCTAACACAGTTTTCGATGCTTTTGAGTGCTTGTGTACAATTCTGAATGTGTCTTGGCATTTCCAGATGTGTCTTGGCATTTCCAGGTGTATAATGTAAAATACATTTTGAAAAATCCTTACTTTATTTTTTATTTTTATCTTTCTAGGTTTAAACGTGCGTCTCGATCCACAAACAAGATCTATTACATATTTACTGACCTCTTGTCCTAAGTATATTGACCTTATACAACCCCTACTTTTCGTGGGCTAGCTTAAATCCTAAGAGAGAGCTTACTAGCATGACCACAGATAAAAAAATATCAAAGCCTTTAGATGCAACCAAACATTATGCAAACATGACGAGAAAAGTGCAATTGTTGGCACTTACAAACTTGATCTTTTGTGCCAAGATGAATCTATTGCATCACCATATAAATTTACCTTTATTTATGCCACATTTTTGGACAAACGTCGGTCTTCGTTTACCCTTTAGTTCATTTGAAAAGGAGCTTCTTACCGTTTTAAATGTTTCCCCTGCCCAACTTGATCCTAACAGTTGTGCTTTTGTCTAGGCCTTTCACATCTTATTTGTAAGACCCGTTTCGAGATGCTATGTGTATTGTTTTTTTTCAAACTTCAAACATAACACTAATGCCATCCTATTAAATATGAACTTACCTATTAAATATCATTTAACCCAGAAAAGCAGTACAAATTGGCAACCCAACACTCAATGTTATTGCTCAATGCCATTTGCCTCGTAAAAGCCACCGTCTAGCACCAAAAGGCCATTGCTCAACGCTCAATGCCTTGTAACCCCGTCGCTTAGCACCAAAACTAGCGCTCAACACCAATGCTAACGCTCAGCGCCTAACGCTTCAGAAACTCAATGCTCAGCACCAAAGCCAAACCTCTTGTAAAATAGTTTGCTCAATAGCTAGAAACAATGCTCAGCACCCGACAACACACAAATGCACCCAAAAACACGAAAAACAACACAATTACACATGATTTAGTCATTTTAAAGGCACACAAAAGTAACATCATAATTCATTCACCATACATAAAACTTCATAGTATTCCCTTCTTAGCTTCCTAACTTTTCACTTCATGCATATAATTCACCTTTGCAACACACCAATTCAACCAAGTACTAATTCAACCACTTATTGGCACATCATCATGAATTCCTACTACTTTTACTGCACCAATAAAATCCAAGATAAAATTTGTAAATAGTAAGTTATATTTTTCATAAACCTATCACACAATTTGACCAATGTTAACTCCAAAACAAATATAAGCCCCAATGCAATTTCCATAAAAAAAAAACTAATTTTGTTTTCTCTTGCATCGTTCCCCAAATTTTCATTATCAAAAATTAAGAAAGCTATTCCTAATGGCCAAGTGCTAGAGTTCATAGCAAACCAAAATTTGTTATGCATAAAATTTTCCACCATGCTTCATCACTTAAAAAAATCACAATTTCAAGAAGAGAAGAAATAAACCAACTATAATCATTTCCTATACCATAATCTCTCAAAACTTCAAGATGATAGAAAAGAAAATAACCCAGTTTGCACTATGAATTCATCCACAAAATCATGCCAATATTTCTTCTTAAAATGTATCCCTCAACCCATCAAATTTAACCATTCATAATAGAAGGAATACCACGTAATGCCATACCCCATCACAATTCAAATAGAAAATGAATAAAGCTTCCATTACACTTCCATGGAAAAAGTTTATTGCCCAACACACGTCCATAAAACAAATTCTTACACCAAAACACAAAATCTTATTGTTTTCTTACACCAAAACACAAGTTCCTTGTCTTCTCATATCTAAGACCAAGAAATCACATAACCAGAGAAAGCATAGATGCATGGTGTAGTCCCACTTATTTGGAATCCCTACAATAAGACCATCTTAGTTTTGCTCTACTCCTCCCTTGCTTTCAATCCAACATTGATTTCTCTTCCTTTTTATCCTCCCAAAACCCCAATTTTAACTTACAAAAAGGGAGTTGGAGAGCCCTAAAACAACACTAAGGAGAGTGTCAAAAGGTTGAAATAAGTGCTCAAGGACGGAGATCAAAGGGTTGATCATTTGTGAAACATGGAAGGACTCTAAAAGCACTTTTGGAGTGGGAAATTCAGGTTAGGGGAGCTGCAACTCGTGTTTTCAATTTTGATGAATGATTTTGTGTAGTATGTATGCATGTGGTTCAATTGCTGCGTAAATTGTTTGTGTTTCTAGAATTTTCCAAAAACCGTCTGGCGGTCATGTGCGACCCGCTAGGCAAAATATGCTCCAGACCCGCTGTGTAGTTTTCGTAAAACTACATTTCCTAGTTCATTAACCGTCCGATTTAGGTGAAATTTTGACAGGTAGTCCATAACATGTTGTTATTTACTTTGAACGATGGAGATTCAATTTGGAGGTCAGTAGCTAGAGATATACGTTACTCATGATTGCTAGCTTGGAAGCCTTTAAAATGCATGAATAAACTCTTGATAATTTGAAGTAACTACTAATGTGGCATGAGTTGGAAGCATGATTGGGTTGTGTTGTAAGTCTCTATGAATTTGAATGTTCCTTTGGGTTAGTCACATGTTTAGAATTGGTTTATTGGTGAATACATGTGTATCAATATAAATTAAATTACTGCATAGGAGGTGTGAAATGTTATATTGATTTTCATTGGTGCATAGAATTATGTACTTAAGTTGTTATAGGGTTATTGCTTTATATTTGATTTGAGCATGCGTTATTAATAGGTTGAAAATGTCTGCTAGTAATGTCTTCGCTAGAATTCTATGAATCGTTTATGATTGGGAAATTAAGGTTCATTTTGGGATTGGGAGATGAATGAACATGATCTGAGATTTGATAATTTATGTGTTGTTTTCATGATATTAATGGTACTGGAACCGACATGAACTCTCCTAATGGCATGTAAATATATAAATGTGTTAATAATATGTAAAATTGGGAGGACCGTCATGAGTGCATATTTTTGCCCTCATTTAATGTTTAATTCTGGGTATTTAATTGAATTTCTGTGCTTAAACATTGGGATTTTCTATAATTGGGTTTAATTAGCATGAGATACAAAAACATGTTAAAAATATCTTTTTAGTTGCATAAATGTTCTTTGGATATTTTGAGGTGTGTTAGTGCAGCTGCAGCTAATTTGAAATCATGGAGGTATGGAAATAAATTTCTTAAAGCTTCATGACACCTTAAAGATAAATCCAAAAATAAGAAATTATCAAAAGCACAAAAATCTTAGCCAAGCATTGCATGAAGACAACAAGAAAAGCTTGAAAAAGTGAAGTAGTTTGGCTAAACCAAGAAGAGAGCAACAAAAAAGTTGGACTTTGCGGTTTTCTTTATCTTTATGATAGAAGATAATTTGGGAAAAATATATCTGTAGATATTTTATTTGATATTTTTAAATAATTATCTTATTTAATTATATCATAAAATATTAAAAGATAATAACTACCAAATCTTTTTAAATATGATAAGATCTTCTTAAATCTTTTTAGATCCACAACAAACAAATATATCTTGAAGATTTTGGATTATTTAGAAGATAATTTAAGGAGATTGCAAAAGGTTGATTAGGAAAATTAATACAAATATTAATTGGTGATAACTTATCATATATCTTTAAGTAATTAATTAATTTATATTAGATATTGATATTATCAACCAACTATATTTGTCAAATAGTCTATATCTCTCCAAATATTTTTAAATATTTAGCTTTATCTTTATTTTAAAATATATTTGAGAGATTTTAGCAACAAAAAAACCCAGTCCAATTCTTATATAAAGAGACCAAGGGGGGAGCAGAGAATACAAGCTCGGGACTTTGGAGTTTAGGAACCCTTAGGGGGGCCCTAATTTTGTTTCCTTTCTCTCTCTATTCTTCTTCTATTTTGTGTTTCATGGAGTGTTAAACTTCTTGGGTTGATTCCAATGTAATTTCATTATGGATTCTGAGGTTAGAATGAAATAATTTCTTTGTTCTTTTTATTATTATTGAGGTTTTAATTCATCTATGTCTTTTATCTTTGAATCACGTAAAAAGTAATGATTTTAAATCTATATGCATATTGATCATATGAGTCCAAGGGTTTTTAAATTTAATTGAGACTTTACTTTGATTTTATTTAGAAACTTTCATGTGATTAAATCAGTTTTTACCAATAATTGAGACTTTACTTTGGTTAAAGGTATTTACTCTAACAAAAATTAATCGAGACTTTACTTTGATTAATTAAGCTTTTTATTCGGTGAGGAGATAAAAGAATATACATGATTAGACATAGTACAATTTGATTGAGACTGTACTTTGATTGAATTTACTGTGGATAATCTAAAAGTTCTTACTTTTAATTGACACTATACTTTAGTTAAAAGTGAGAACGCCAACAAATTAATTGAGACTTTACATTGATTAATTTGCAAATCTACAACAATAATTAATTGACCAATAATCTTTAGACAACCGATGATGAATCTATTTTGAAAAAGCAATGGAATCAATCTATTTTCTTTACTATTGTTTTTATCTCTTTTTAACTTTTCTATTTCTTTCTTCTTTATCTTAATCCTCCAATATTTTTATTATTTTCTTTAACTAACTCTTTTGTATAGTTTTATAAGAACTAATTTGTTAGAAATCAATTTCGTGTTCGTTGGGAGACAACTTTGGGTTAATTTACCCTTTCTATTTTGTAGTATTAATTTGATCGTGTCAACGACAGCGTTATCAAACTGTATGGCGGCGCATGAACTGCCATTAGGCGACACATCAGGATAATGGGTGTTCTAAGCTAATTCTGTGAATTGGCGTGATTTAAGGTCATCAGGTGATGATATGCATAAACTAGGAAAATGACAAATGCGATATGAAGGGAGTGTGTATAAGTAAGACCTCTAATTATATATTCGCAGGTGTGATAAGTGGTATCAATTGCAGGAAAAAGTAAAGGTTTATTTGATTGGGACGTGATGAGGTGACTGTTTTAGTTACTATGGTCATGTGTATTAGTGATGCATGTAGAAATATAGTGGTAGTAACTTGCATGTTGGAAAAGATTAAGAGTATGGTAAAAATGCATATGTTAAGTATGAAATGTTGGTAAATAGATGTGTGCATTGTTATTCATTTATAAGACTATGATTGGATAAGTGATATGATTGTTGAATAAGTGAAGTGTTATGTTGGCTAAAATTACCGTCGTGCAAGTATATGTAATTTGAATACAATTAAATTTATAATATGTATGTATGCTTGAACTATTGGGGGTGCTAAAACCTCGTGGTAGAGTTCTAAACTAGTAGTTGACATGTTATTGTATGAGACCAACGGGTTTGGTAGTCTTGGGACATTACAAATAATATTCGTATTGGAAACTCCACCTTGTGTAACGAAGTGTGGTTCGTAGCATGGTTTCCCACACATGTTCTACCAGATGTGGCTGGTAGGTGTGGTAGCAAGACATCTTGAGGTATTCATTGAAAGGCGTAGAACACGGGTAAAATAGTAGTGGCCATGTGTTATGGAATCAAAGGATGGAAATTCATGTGGTGTGTCTGTAACATTCCTAAGGAATATTACTTTTAAGTAAATATAAATGAATAAATACAATAAATTAAAACACGATAATATTAATAAAACCTCATTTATAATCGCATATTCCAAAAACCCGGGAAAATTAAAACAAAACTTTAACTGTTCCAATCCCAAACGTAAGTATTCAATTATTTATTTTCTAAAATACCCTCTTTCCCCCACTCATAACCAATATGAGTTCATGCATGTACTCTAAATCTGGGATTTCATGTGCTTGCACGACCCTCCTCGCTCGTGGTCCAACCTACAAGCCTATCCCGCTTGTAGTCATGCTTCACGGACTCCCTCGCCTGTCATCCGAACTTCTCGCTCAGACCCGGACCGCATACCTGCCTTTCCAACTATGAACTCCCCCGCTCATAGCATTCCCAAGTTGAGCGTGAAATGAACTCCCTTACGCATTCATCCCAACAAGAGTACCTCCGGTGAACTAACTATTCACGTTCCGCATGTGGTCCACACATCAGAAACTCCTCTTTCGCGACTCATTCCAAGCACATTCCGGAATCCTATGGACTTAGTCCTTCAAGCCCAATCAGCACAACACATGCATATAACTTCCTATAAGTTAAGAAATACCAAGCAAACAGTCCAAACAGTGCATAAGAACATGACTCCTCGCCATTCTCGCTTAAGCCATACCTCTTCGCCCAAGCTAGAACATCGGTCTCGCTTAGGCTAAACTACCTCGCCTGACCGAGTATGAACAATGGCTGCTCCACAACATCTCGCTTAGGCGAGCTCTTACCATACAATGCCTCGTATGGTGCCATTCCGATGTATGTGAACTCCACCAATGGCAACATGTCACTCCACGTACCCAAGTGATCTAACACACAAGTCCTCAACAAGTCTTCCAACGACTGTATGGTTCTCTCAGACTGTCCATCTGTCTAAGGGTGATAAGTTGAGCTCATTCTCAATTATGTGCCCAGTGCTGCCTGCAAGGATTGCCAGAACCTCGATGTAAATCTCAGATCTCTATCTGATATGATTCTCGCTGGCACACCATGTAACCTGACTATCTCCCTGACATACAACTCTGCCAGTTTATCTAAAGACATCTTCTGATTGATTGGTAGAAAGTGTGCGCACTTCGTCAATCTATCCAGTATTACCCATATGGAATCATGCCCCCTCATTGACCTTGGCAGATGTATAACAAAATCCATGGAAATGTTGTCCCATTTCCACTGGGGAATATTAAGAGGCTCCAACGTACCACCCGGCCTTTGATGCTCTATCTTCGCTTTTTGGCACACTAAGCAAGATGCTACACAATTTGCCACATCAGTGTTCATGCAAGTCCACCAGAAGGTTGCCTTCAAGTCTTTATACATCTTAGTCATACCTAGGTGTATGCTAAGACGACTTTATGCCCTTCATCCAAGAGCATCTTCCTCAATACCCAACTCCTAGGTACACACACCCTCTCTCTAAATCGTAGGATGTTGTCTTTACCCATTTTGGAATCTTTTCTCTTATTTGTACCCAACTCACCTATTGTCTGCTACAGCTCCTGATCATTACCTTGTTCCTCCCGAACCTCATCCAAAAACTCATTGGTAATTCTCAACATGTTGCACCGTGTATGACTTTCCCCCATATCTAGTCCCAGATTCATGTCTCACAACCTCTCTATTAACTCCAACTCCTTAATCATCATGGCTGACACATGGATCCTCTTCCTGCTCAGGGCATCTGCTATGACATTAGCTTTACCAGGACGGTATAACAGCTCAAAGTCGTAATCCTTTAAGTACTACATCCATCGCCTCTGCCTCATATTCAACTCTTTCTGGTCGAACAAGTACTTCAGACTCTTGTGATTGCTGAATACTTGGAACTGTGCTCCATACAAATAATGCCTCCAAGTCTTGAGGGCAAAGACTATTGTTGCTAGTTCCAAATCATGCATAGGGTAGTTCTTCTCATGCTCCTTCAATTGACGAGATGCATATGTGACTGGCTGTTTCTCTTGCAATAGCACGCAACCCAGTCCCTGATATGAGGTGTCACAATATACCTCAAACATCTTAGTCAGATCTGGAATAACTAACACCGATGCAATCATCAACCTTCTCTTCATGTCCTCAAAATAAGCTTCACAAACATCGGTCCAAGCGAAAGGATGATCCTTTCTAGTGAGCTGGGTTAATGGGTTCACCATCTTGGAGAAACCCTCCACAAATCTCTTGTAGTAGCCTACCAGACCCAAGAAGCTCCTCACCTCTGCAACGGTCTGCGGTCTCTCCCATTTCACCACCGTTTCAATCTTGGTCGGATCCACTGCTATCCCTTGAGCTGATATTACATGACCCAAGAACTGTATCTCCTCCAGCCAAAATTCACAGTTTGACAATTTCCGATACAACTGATGCTCCCTGAGAATTTCCAACACCACTCTCAGATGATCTGCGTGTTCCTCCCGACTCTCAGTATATATGAGTATGTAGTCAATAAACATAACGACAAACTGATCCAAGTACGGCCGGAAAATTCTGTTCATGTACTCCATATAGATCGTAGGAGCATTCATCACCCCAAACGGCATCACCACATATTCATAATGCCCGTAGCATGACTTGAAAGTCGTATTCTGCACATTCTCTAGCTTGACTAAGATCTGATGATACCTAAACCTCAAGTCAATCTTTGAGAACACAACGGCTCCCTTCAGGTGATCCAATAAGTCATAAATCCTCGACAATGGGTACTTATTCTTTATGGTCAACTTATTCATTTGCCGATAGTCAACACACAATCTAGAGCTGCCATCCTTTTTCTTCATTAGTAATACCGGTGCTCCCCACGGTGATGCACTCGGTCTGAAAAACTTCTTTTCAAATAGGTTTTTAATCTACTTCTTCAGTTCAGCTAATTCGGCTAGCGCCATCCTGTACGGTTCCATAGAAACTGGTCCCGCTCCAAGGATGAGATCAATAGTGAAATCCACATCCCTACTCGGTGGTAATTCTGGAATTTCGTCTGGAAAGACATCAACATACTCATCCACTATTGGTATGCTTCTAATCTGCTCAACCGTGCTCTTCTTCTCTCCTTGGGCCACTATCATGAAGCAAATAGCTCCAGCTTCTACCTCCTTAATCGCCTTTTGAGCCGATATCAACTCCAGCCCCAAAGTCTCTAGGAAAATCGCACTGCGTCGTCCGCAATCAATAACAATATGATTGCCTGACAACCAATCCATTCCCAAAATTACGTCCAAGCCCTCAATTGGCAAGTAGATGAGATTCACTTTGAACCTGCAACCCACCACTTCCATTAAACAACCGACACAGACCGTACTTGATGGACGTCCTTGGTGTAAGAGAGGAAGGAGATCCATGGAAGACACCAAAAAGAAGATGAAATGCAGCAGAAATGAAGATACGAGCAAGAAGAGCTCTAGGCAATGGAGGTTTTTGGTGAAGATGAAGAGTAGAAGTGGATCTATGGTATGGAAGGTGGCTAGAGGAGATGAAGGAGAAGGTTAGCCATGTGTGCTCTCAAAATAATAGAAGAGTGGAGTGATCTCAACACAAACATTCTATTAGAAATTTCAGGAGTTAAAATGTACAAATGGTCTACTTTTGGCTTTTATATGTGAGCCTAAAAGCTAGACTAATTATTGGCCCTTAGATCAAGCTTGGAGGAGAAGCTTTAATCATCACCCTTGGATGGTGGCTTGGAGAAGGAGGCATCTTCCTAGCCTTTGGATCAAGACTTGGAAAAGAAGACACTCTCTTAGCCCTTGGATGAAGGAGGCACATGGGTGAAGTGTGGACTTGGCTCCATGGGATGCATGATCCATGAGGTGTAGGAAGGAATGTTGACTTCCACTTAGTCCACCTTTGACCTTTGGTAGCTCATGGCCAAATCTCCTATTGGGCTTAGTCAAGCCCAATTTTATCAATTTAACTACACATTGTTTGACTTATTATTCTAGAAAAACAAGGCCTAAACAATGGCCCAATTTAAATCTATATTACTTCCTTCATGCATCATCTCATATTTTAGAGATTTCTTTAGCCCATGTGAATAATGTAAAAAGCCCATGATTGACTTAATCATCTTGTGAGAGGCCCATGTGAATCTTTCTCATCATGCTTCTAGTGATTGGGCCTTGATGTGGGCTTGGGCTTGTTGATGCACTTGAGCTTGGGCTTGTTGGGGTCACATCCGAACTGGTAGCCACCTGACCCAAAGATGGAGTTGAAACTAGCAACTCACAATCCAAGTCATGTTTCTCCAAGCTCAGTTTTGACACACATGCATCAGAAATAAAGGAATGTGTTGCTCCGAAAATAAACAACACCAATACTACTTTACCAAACAATACACAAGGTTCAAGAATAAGATTACCTGACTATGTAGCCTCGGTGGTGGTCAGGCCAAAGACTCTGCCAACAGCTCTAGGTCTCTCAGATATTGTAGCTGGTGGTTTCCTAGTGGTACTAGTCTTCTTCTCGAGGAACTGGTTAGCAAAATGCCCGGGTTGATCGCAGATGAAACATTTGCGATTGCTCTCCTGTCCATTGGGTGAACTCTTCAACTGTGGGCAATTCCTCTTCAGGTGTGCGCCTCCACATTGGAAGCACTTAAAATCTCCTGAGGTGGTAGGAGGACGGCTGTAAGGCTTCTTCATCTATCAAGCCTCCACGACATTCCTCTAATGTCGGACAACGGGACCAGGGCCCTTCTCCAAGTGCTCAGCACTCTTGGCTTGCTCCACCAAAACTGGGAATCTTCTCTCCCTCAAAGGTGTCACCACCTTCTTCAACTTATCTTTGAGTCCTCGCTCAAACTTAAGGCACCTATATTCCTCATTAATGTCTTTCGAGTAGTATCTCGCTAGATGTTCAAATTTGTTCACATACTCCTACACTGTCATATTGCCCTGTTGCAGTGCGAGGAACTCTACCTCTCTATCCTGCCTAGTTGTGTCAGGAAAATATTTCTCCAGGAACTGCGTCCTGAAGCTAGCCCACTTCACCTGTTCATCCCGGGTCTGCATCTGTTGTTGCATTCCTGCCCACCAATACTGTGCATCGTCATTCAGCAAGTAAGTAGCAAACATGAGCTTCTGCTCATCCGCACAATTCATTACTTTGAAGATTTTCTCATATTTGCGAAGCCATGCATCCGCTTCATCGGGACAGGCTTTGCCAGTGAACTCAGCTGGCTTGTGACGTAAGAAATCCTCCACCGTTGGCACCCTAACTGGTGCAATCGCCATTCTAGGCTGCGTTGCTACGGGTGGCTGCATCGCATCCACCATCCGGGGAATAGCCTCTGCGATGTCATCAGCACCATTCCCGCTTCTCCTCCTCCTGTTAGCAGCCACAGCCTAAATACGCCACATGTCAACTGTTAAAATCAATTCACTTAGTTAAACAAAGCCACTCATATCTTACCAACATGCAACTAAATCACACACAGAATCAAACGATAAGCTCACTCCCCAAAAGCCCCAAAATATTTTTAAAATATTTTCAAAACTTTTGCTCTGATACCAATTGTAACATCCCTAAGGAATATTACTTTTAAGTAAATATAAATGAATAAATACAATAAATTAAAACACGATAATATTAATAACACCTCATTTATAATCACATATTCCCAAAACACAGGACAGTAAAAACAAAACTTTAACTGTAACATAGTTCAAAAATTCACATTTCTTTATACAAAATCTACCAAAGTTCGATATACTAAAAAATTACATCAAAATTCTTTAAAAGAAAATCCTTTCAAAACCCCTGGTCGCCCCTGCACTCTGCCTCTAAGCATCTCCTAGCTCACCTGTCAAATCATCTGCTCTCGGATAACAAGTTAACCGATCATCGCCACACATAAACAAATAGGGTGAGCTATGCATATAAACATAAATAAATATGAAATTAAATTCTAATCCCCAACGTAACTATTCAACTATTTATTTTCTAAAATACCATCTTTCCCCCACTCATAACCAATATGAGTTCATGCATGTACTCTAAATCTGGGATTTCATGTGCTTCCACGACCCTCCTCGCTCGTGGTCCAACCTACAAGCCTATCCCGCTTGTAGTCTTGCTACACGGACTCCCTCGCTCGTCATCCGAACTCCTCGCTCAAACCCAGACCACATACCCGACTTTCCTACTATCAACTCCCTCGCTCATAGCATTCCCAAGTTGAGCATGAAATGAACTCCCTTGCTCATTCATGCCAACAAGAGTACCTCTGGTGAACTAACTGTTCACGTTCCGCATACGGTCCACACATCACGAACTCCTCGTTCGCGACTCATTCCAAGCACATCTCGGAATCCTATGGACTTAGTCCTTCAAGCCCAATCACCACAACACATGCATATAACTTCCTATAAGTTTGAAAATACCAAGCAAACAGTCCAAACAATGCATAAGAACATGACTCCTCGCCATTCTTGCATAAGCCATACCTGTTCGCCCAAGCTAGAACATCGGTCTCGCTTAAGTTAAACTACCTCACCTGAACGAGTATGAACCAGTGGTTGCTCCACAACATCTCGCTTAGGCGAGCCCTGCTCGCCTAAGCGAGACTATGTTCGCTCAACACACAAAACTCCTCGCCTGGACGAGGATTTAATGCAATCAACACCAATGTCTCATCGTGACCTCGCTTAGGCGAGCCATTCTCGCCTAAGCGAGATTATCAGTCGCTCAACACCTCAAAACCCCTCACCTGGACGAGAAATCGCGCTCAACACGCACAGGCTTCATCGCAACCTCGCTTAGGCGAGCCTCTCTTGCCCAACCGAGAGTATTGGTCGCTCAACCCTGACACAAGTCGCCTAGGCGAGAAACACAATCCCAAACCCAAAACGAGACTCTACAACTCTTGCTTAGGCAATATGGACTCACTTGGGCGAAAATTGCAGGCGTTCTCCTCTGGTCGCACACGAAAACAACCAGATTTCATGCCAATATTCAATTCAACCAATACCATTCAATATACATCATCAATCACACCTTATAAACGAGTTTTCATCACATTTTGGTTACCATAACCCAGAACTTAACCTAATATAACAATCCTGTACCAAAACCCTCACCCCCAAATCATATACGTCATGAAATACGCTTTGCACCACATCAAACCAAACACATTTTCAATCATATCATGCATACTACGGGATTCACATCATGCAGAACTAGTTTGAGAAATAACAATGCTCAAAATTCATAGCACACATCAATCAGTTCACATGCACAAAGGACAACTCCCCTAACCTGGACTTCTTGGTTCAAATTGGGAAAAAAATGAATTTTCCTTTGTTGACCACTATTTTGCTTCAGCCCCTTTTTCACACCCAAATCAGCCTCTTGTGCACCCACCACTCTCTTGTCACTCTGCAATTTTCATTCTCCTTTCAAGCCAAAACATACCAAAGTGCAGAAAACCCTTCTTTCTCCCATATTTTACCTTTTATAGGTCTCCTAATGTTGGTCCAAAGAGCTAAAACGAAAATTTGGCTTTATTATGGGTTTAGTGTCTATTCAATGGTAATTACAAGGTGGTTTTCCAGACCCTCTTGACTGCCCCATTCTGCTAGGGTTCTCTCTACCTTTCCACATTCACTCCAAACTAAATTTGGCATAAATAAAGGTTAATTTCTATCTATCAAGGTTTGAACCCTTGACCTTCCACTCATAAGACCCAAGCACAACCATTATACCAATTCATATTTAGTGATAACTTATAATTCTATAATTATGATATCACTCCCTATTCATAATATATTAACAAAACGATAATAAATCAAATAACACACAACATGCATACATAGGACTCAAACTCAAGTCCTCTCACACAATTAAGTACTCTCAACCACTTGAGCTAGTACTTTTCCAAGTCACATCAAACAACAATTAATGCCATAAAGGCTCTTCCTACCCACATTTATTAATTAATTAATTTTCTCGGGTCTTATAGTGTCTGTGTTGCTATAATTGTTTCATATTATGTGTATGGTTTAAACTATTAGCTCACCCTATATGCTTGTGTTTTGGTGATGGTCGTGTACGTGGTACACGAGAGTAGATGATGTTGCAGGTAAGTGTTATAAGAGTTATAATACCTGTACTGCAGTAATGAATAAGAACATGTAGGTAGATATTTTTTCTTACAATATAGTAAAGCCATACATAAAAATTAAAATAATAACAATTGACAATCTTCATAACAGATATAATATTTGTACTGCAGCAACCATGGTGTTCAAAACATCAATCCATGAGTGGACAACAAATAATGCTCGACAACAAATAATGTAATTCAAACATGTATCAATGACCATGTACTTTTCAATATCGTTGCAACTATAAAAAAAATCCTCAAAGTGTATATTATACGCTATTGCATATTATAACCTGCAACAAAAGAAAGGAATTAAAGTTAAAGATACAATAATTGACAAATTATAAGAATGTTCTTAAAGTAATTTGTATATCTCTTATCAAAGATTTTCAAATATTTCTTTGTAAACCACATTTGTAGTTGTATTGCTTACTTTTCCATCTTCATCCAAAATTAAGATTTTGAGTCCTTTCTTTGTTGTCACTCTAGAAATTGCTACGTACAATTGTCCATGAGTAAAAACTAAGCGAGGAAGATAAAGTCTAACTTTAGGAAGAGTTTGGCCTTGACTTTTTTTTATTGTCATTGCAAAGCATAAGGATATTGGAAATTGCCTCCTTTGAAATTTAAACGGGATGCTGGAATCATAAGGTGTCAAGTTCATTCTTGGAATGAAAATTTCACTCTATGGCTAAGCCTCACCAAATCTACCTGCAACAACATCATCTGCTCACGTGTACCAGGCACACGATCATCGCCAAACACAAGCAAATAGGGTGAGCTTAACAAAATAGAACATATATATATATATACACACACATGAAACACATATATTTATATCACACAATCACATCAAAGGAAAATCCCACCCTTTGATCTCATACCACATGGTCACAACCATGTTAATTTGTGTTCTATGTCTTCTAGTAATTACTTCAAGGTGTCTTGTTGCCATACCTATCGGCCATAACCGATAGAGGAAGTGCGGGAAACCATTGCTACAGATAATACACCGTAACGCCAGGTGGAGTTCCCAAATACAAACATAGCTCGCAACATCCCAAGACAACCAAACTCGTTAGTTACTACTTAGGAGGGCAATCTATCTGGACCTATCCGTACTAGCCACAACTAGCACAATCACACCGGCAACACACACTCAACTCAAGGGTTCCTCGTGTTCATCTACCATTCCGAGCTCAACTCGAGGGATGCCATTCCGAGCTCAACTCAAGGAATGCCACGTGCTTAACCCCTATCTCGAGCTCAACTTAAGGAACACCAACAATTTGACCTTTAAGGCATCACTAAAACATTGTAGATCACACACGTCGAGAGGAAGAAAAACAATACTGCTGTAGCAAAAACCGCCTAGCGTTGCGCACAAGGTGCTAGGTGCCACCCGCTTTCAGACCACTTGGCGGGGGACACGTATCGCCAAGCGCGTAGCGCCTCTAAAAGTACTTTTGCTGTAGACTCCGCCTGGCGGGACTACCCCCACCACCAGGCGCAAGCGTCCAGGTGCCCACTAACTCAATAGTGATCGCCTAGTGGAACCACCTTCGTCGCCAGGCGCCACTTGCACCAGAACGTTCTTGTTACATGGCTATCACCTGGTGGCTCAAACCCCGCTGCCAGGCACCACACCAGTAGCATGCATATGACTTTTTTTTCACACTTTTATCCTGTCCCAACACTTTAATCATTTAACATCATGCATCCAAATTTCTGAATTCTATAATATCTATGTTAAAATAATTATATTCATACATTTAGGCATTAACCAATATCATTCACAACTTACAAACTGTGTTATCCTTCAATTCTCTTTAAGAATTTACCTTTCCACTAAATTGAATATCTAATCATTGGTGCTCAACAATTGAATTTTCATTTCTTTGCCTATAACTAGTGGCTATTGTACCTGCTCATCAAATCATCTCTACTTTAAGGTATCCCTTTTTAAATCACAACATTGATAATCCTTACCCACTTTCAACCTTAATTTAGTGTTTGACTTTCCTTAAATATTAATGACACAACATCTCATACCATTAAGTCGAGTGCCAAGAAAATCTATTCCTTTAATTGTCCATTTCACTTTAATACTTAGACATCTTTAATGGCTCCTATCCCTCAACCTCACAAGTTCTAATTCCCTCTCTTTTACCACAAGTTTTTAACTAGGTCCAATCACTATAGTATTTTCAATCCCACAATTATCCTCACTCATGACCCAATTTAGTTTCTTGACCACACTTCGCACCCAAAACCCACCAATATGCAAATCTGATATGGTGCCTAGCGGTAACCACGGTGTCACTAGAAGATTCTTGCAGTTTCTAGGAACCCCAATTTCCTCCATGTCCTGTGAAACGTAACCTCTGCACACAATACTATTCCAATCGATTTTCCAGTTCCACAGTGTACGATTCCTATTCCAATGCATTCACTCACTCTTGTGCAACTAAACTACTAATTTTTCATTAGGATAACAGAACCCCAATTTCCAACCCAAGACACCTTTCCACTGTTCCATTCAATCATGCCTTCCAATACGTGAAATTAAAAGTCATTTGACTTCAAAAACATCCTCTAACAATTACAGTTGGCTTTCCCTCCGATCATAATTATGTTGGTATCGCGCAGCAGGATGTTTGAGCGTGTGAAAAAAAAACCAAGAGGGGGGGTGAATTGGTTTTAAGTAATAAAATTAATACTTTAAAAAAATTTCCAAAATTTATCAAATAAATCAATAATTAATTTCTTTAAACACAATAATAGATGAAATAAGGAGATAGAGAAGAAGATTGAACACAAGTATTTATACTAGTTCGGATCAAAAGACCCTACGTCCAGTTGTTAATCTCACAAAAATGAGATTAACCAAATCACTAATAAGTAACAGATTTACAATCAGATATTAAGAGTGTAAGGAAAGAAAACACCTCTCTTGAATCACACAAGAGATGAACACCTTTCTCTGAATCACACAGAGAACCTTGACCTTAGCTT
>Ga0214543_1003804_pt1 | contig 29038 bp, 16 predicted proteins | sample CNSS2metaG_FD_160094 | JGI IMG/M metagenome (GOLD analysis project Ga0214543, IMG submission 160094) | Root nodule microbial communities from cowpea collected in UCLA plant growth center, Los Angeles, California, USA - CNSS2 | ecosystem: Host-associated > Plants > Roots > Nodule | place: USA... | reverse complement strand
AAAAAAATGTATATATATATATATATATATATATATATATATTAAATTTCAAACTACAAAACCTTCATACAATTTACAATACAAGAATTTTTTTTTTTAAAAAGAACAAATTTTACTAAAAATAATTAGTCACTATAGTGACTAATTTATACATTAAAAATTATTGGTAATCAAAATAGTTTCAAAAAATTATAATTTGTCTCTAAATTTGTAACTAAAATCGTTTTTATTATGAATTGATCTTTAAATTGGTCACTAACATTAACTACTTAAATTTTGACTAACAAAAAAATTAGTCTCTAAAATATTTTATAATTAAAAATTTGACTTCTAATAAATTAACTCTAAACATATTTTTTTTATCATAAAATTTGTAACTACTCCAATTATAACTTTATTTCCAGATTATGGGACCTTTGACAACAACAGATCATTGTTTCTACAGCAATAAATAACATATATTAATGTAAAATTATAATGATACAAAATTTTATTTAGGCCTTAAAATGATAATTGTTATATGGTAAAATTAATGATTAAAACGTGTGAGTGTAAAGGAGATTTTATGGCTTATAATACTTGAGGACCACTTTCATAAATCCCGCATGGCGACAATGTTATCTTCTATTAAAGTTGATGTACCATTTTCTTCTTTATCTTTTGAAAGTGACGTATCTCGTTTTTCACTCGGAGCATACTGTACTCATCCAGTAATATAACAGTTTTTTCTTTCATATTTTCTCAACAACAAAACATTTTCAATCCTATCTATTTCTATTTAGATTTATTGGATAATACCCACTTTTATTTAGATGTGTCAGTTTGGTATCCGCTTTTAAAAATGTGTCAATTAAGTTTAAATTTTTGAAAAAATGTGTTAATTAGGTCCTTTTTCGCTAAAAATTATTAACATCGTTAACGGTATTGATATTTAAAATGACTTACAAAATTAAGTATTGATATTTATATCAAAATTTAGTGATAAAAGTCATGAATTAAGTTAACGGCTTTAACAATTTTTGTCTGAAAGGGATCTGATTAAGATATTTTTTTCAAAAGTTAGGACTAGATTGACACATTTTGAAAAACGATACTAAACTGACACATTTGAACAAAAATGGATACCATCCGACTAATTAAACCTTTTATTTACATAACATATAAACGCAAAATCTAAAAAATAACCTGTTATATATATACGAACAGAAACTGATCAAGTATTTGTTCCAAGTTGAAAAATATTGAAAACAAAAACTTTTACGATAATAAAATATATATTGATGAGAAAAACATAAATATCTTGCTGTCATTATTCCCTGTATGTAGTGTCATAAGAAAAGGATTAGTTAGTCATCCACACCAGGAATATAAAGTTGAGAAGATAGAAAGGGATACACAATACTTTAACGTGAAAATTCTAAATGGATAAGAGAGAAAAAGAAAAATTTACAGTTATGATCAAATAAATGTTTTTATTTAATAGAAGAAAATACAATATTCTAATAATAATAATTTGAGAGAAGAAAAATTATCTTTTGATAATTTTTTTTTGACAAATTCTTAACCATGTTTACGTGATAGCATTTCATTGGATAAAAAAAGTTTTGGTATGATTTGAAAAAGAGAAGAGAAATATTTGTGAAGGTTAAAAAGAAATCTTTATTAAAATTTGTCAAAAAAATTTTACGAGAGTATGTAGTCCAATATTATTATTTTTATTTAATTGAGTCCCTACACTATAAAAAAACTTTAAAATAATAATCAATTTTAGTGATAAAAAATTGTTAGTTACTATAATGATTAATTTATTTACCGATTTACAAAATATAAAATTGTTGATTACTAAAATAGTCACTATTATGAATAACAAATTATAATTAGTCACTAAATTGGTCACTAATTAATTAGAAACTAATTTAAAAACCAATTTCTTTAATAACAAAAATCTTAGTAATTAATGTTTAGTGACCAATTTATAAATTATATAATTTTAGAGACCAAATATATATATATATATATATATATATATATATATATATATATATATATATATATATATATTTTATAATAGTGACGATTTTAGTAACAAATATTTTTTTATTTTGTAGATTGGTATCTAAATTGATTACCATAGTAATTAACAATTTTTGTTACTAAAATTAATTATTAATGGAGACTTTTCTAGTACTGTAATTTAAAAAAAATGAAGTAATATCGTAATAAGATAAGCTATACAAAACATTATCTATAATCAACCTAATTAATTTATTCTAAAAACCATCCTCGATCATTATCACAATCCATGATATTTGTATGGACACCACTACTCTACTTAACAAAATGTTTTTTTTTTTTGTTGGGAGTAGTCAATGTATTATTATTTTTTTCAATTTATTCCTGTATTTATTTTCTTGGAAAGTGAGAAAAAATCCTACTGAGCATGGTCTCAACACCGAAAAGAAATTCTTATCTATCATCTATGAACCTAATTAACTCTCTTATGGGCTATTTATGGAAGAGTACGTGTGTGAGAGAGAGAGGATCATCACCTCATTATTCCATCACTGTGTTTACCTTAAGGAAAATATTTTTTTGACAATCTATTTTTATTTTTAGAAGTATTTTGATCATTAAAAATATTATAACTTTGTGTATATGTAAAGAAAAAAAAATGAGAGATTAAAGAGTAAAACAATAGATGCAAAGTATATGTAAAATTTGTTAGATGTCAAACAATTTAATTATGCAAAGATAATATAGTCAACTCGATCACTCCATCTATCTTCAAACATGATTATTAGAAAATTTTTATAAACCTTAGACATTAATAGTTTTATAAACCTTAGACATTAATAGGCCGTTCCATAACAATCGATATGAACATAACCGCAGACTTAACAAACAATAAATTTAGTTAAGATAGATTTAAAATCTGACTATAATATCATGTTAAGAAATAAATTTTAAATCTAACTTAATCTCACAAAATATGATATTTATATCTATTCCTATATGATTTGGGATTTCTAACGCGGTTGAATTTATCTAGAAAAATGTATCTGTTTAAAATATGAGAAATATATACTATAGAGACTTTTTTTTTTCCTTTTTGTCTAAGAAACTAGCTACCTAGAACTTCACAATTTGAGTTCATGCAACTGTACCACATTCAAAACATTAGTCGGCAAAACATATATAAAGGTATAACCTATCATCATGTTTTTACTTTGATCATGCTCTATCTCTGACATGGCCCTCACCATTATTAATTTTGACTAACACAAATTCATTAAACATCACAACTGTTTTTGCCAACTTGGAACATCTAAGAGCAATGTATCCTTGACAAAAGCAAATACATGAACATTAATTGATGAACAAAAAAGACAAGCATGTCTCACTTTCGAGTCTCTATATATAGCACAATATCGCACACTCATAGTCCAAACCAAACCATCTCTCTCATTCGTGCATGCACAAACACTTTCTAGTTTTCGATTATGGCCATGTTTCTTCTCTACGCACCCATATTAGCATCATTCCTCTGCTCCCTATACCTGTTCCATCGCAGAAAACATTGCACACACCCCCTTTTGAAAGATTACTTCATCCTCGGCATGCTTCCACCGGTGATCTTCAACCTGTGGAGGATCCATGATTTCATCACCGAGGTTCTGAAGCTTCGTGGCGGCACTGGGGAGTTCAAAGGGCCATGGTTCACCAAAATGAACTATTTGATCACTTGCGACTCGCTCAACGTGCAGCACATGCTGTGCAAGCGATTCGACAACTACATCAAGGGACCCGAGTTTCGTGAGATTTTCGAACCCTTCGGAGATGGCGTTGTCACTGCGGATTCAGATACATGGAAGTACTTCAGAACCGTTCTCCATTCCTTGATCAAACAGAGAAGGTTCGAGGTGTTTGTTGATCAAACCGTTCAGAAGAAGGTGTACACAACCCTGATCCCGATACTGGATCATGCACAACAAGAAAAAAGAGTGGTGGATCTTCAAGACATCTTCAACCGGTTCACATTCGACAACATATGCTCCACAATCGTAGGACACGATCCTAAGTGTCTTTCGTTCGACTTTCCCGAGGTTGCAATCGAAAAGGCTTTCAACGAGTCTGAAGAATCGATATTCTACAGACACGTGGTGCCGGGGAGTGTTTGGAAGTTCCAAAAATGGCTCCAGATTGGTCAGGAGAAGAAGATGACAGAAGCATGCAGAACGTTTGATGAGTTCATATATTCATGCATAGCGTCCAAGCGAGAAGAGTTAAGCAAGTGCACAGAAGAAGAAACGAATGAAGCTCCATTTGATCTTCTAACAGCTTTGATCACAGAAGAGAGAGGACGTGTTCATGATGACAAGTTTCTGAGAGATGCTGCGTTTAACTTCTTTGTGGCGGGGAGAGAAACCATGACTTCAGCTCTTACATGGTTCTTTTGGCTTGTTTCCAAACACCCTTTGGTGGAAGCCAAGATTCTTGAAGAGATCAGAGATCATTTTAAGAGAAATGAAAAGAAAAACTATGACACGGTCCATTATGTTGTTCGTCAAAACCATGACCAAGAAAATTATCTGAAGCAATATCTATCGGGGGAAGTTTTAGGCATGGAGGAAGTGAAAAAGCTGGTTTATCTGCATGGTGCGTTGTGTGAAGCTCTGAGACTTTTCCCTCCGGTTCCTATTGAACGGAAGCAAGCAGTGAAAGCTGATGTTCTTCCAAGTGGGCATGGAGTGAATGCGGATACAATGATAATGTTTTCTCTGTATGCAATGGGAAGGAGTGAAGAGATATGGGGAAAAGATTGTTTGGAGTTCAAACCTGAGAGGTGGATATCTGAGAGAGGAGAAATTGCTTATGCACCAGCTTACAAATTCATTGCTTTCAATGCAGGACCAAGAATCTGTTTGGGAAAAGACCTGGCCTTTGTTCAGATGAAAATGGTAGCTGCTGCTATTTTGAACAAGTACTGTTTCAAAGTGGTGGAGGGTCATGTTGCAACTCCAACACATTCGATTGTTCTTCTCATGAAGAACGGTTTGGAGGCTAGGATAACGAAAAGAGAATAGTTTGATGCAGAAAAATCTCTGATGAACTTGTCGGGTTGTTTGTTTTCCATTTTTTTAGTGCATGTTCATGTCGATTGATGGTATAGAAGTATGTTATATATACAGTGAAAGTGTGCTTGTTTTGGATACAAATGTAAGGATGTTTAATTATGTATTAAATAATTTTACAGTTAAATGTGTTTACTGGTGTGAGAAAATATTGTCTCAAATAATTTTTTATTTGATCATATTCATGATGTTATGTATGGTTCCAAGGAATGAATGAAACAATTCCGATAACGTTTCTTTAGAATAATGTTTTATTATCAATCAAGCTAAAACTTTTATGTTCTCACGTTCAACTCCCATGTACATTTAAAATTGGCACTCGTGTGTCTCTCTTTTCGATACTCTTAATAGAGTCTAAATTTTGTATTGATTTTGTTGGTATTATTTTTAAGTATTAAAAATATATTAGCTTGCTATTTTAAATATTTTTTTAATATATTTTAAAACGTTAAAATTAATAATAATTAGTGTATTGCGAAAATATTGTAAAAAAATAATATAAAAAAATATAGTAGAGAATCCAAATTTCTCTTTGATGCTTCCATTTCTCAAACTCACACCATGTAAGTTTCAACAAGATATATGTCTACAAAATCACAAACCATTATCAACAACTTTTTTTGAAACTAAATATAAAATAGCACTTGGAATATCTTAATCAATGTTTAAAACATAGGATTTTAAGAATAATTATGAAGGAGTATCTAGAAAGAGTATCTTAAACAACCAGCCACCATTGTTGAAAGAGGAGAAAATAGAAATGAGGATGAAAAATATATTAATACTTAATATTGATTTTATTTTAATTTTTTGTTTAACTTCTTTTTTTGTTTTAGAAATTATATTTCTTATTAAATTTTGTTTTCCATCCATTGAAATATGTTATTTTTTGAATTTTTTTATTTTTATAAAGTGTGACGAGACAGGCAAAGAAACATAACATTTAAAAATTATAGAAACAAAAAGTAAAGAAAAAGGCATAATTTATACGATTAAAAATTAACAATATATTTAATTTTTTAATTTATTATTCACTAACAGATTATTACACGTAATAAAAATCATTACCTTATAAAAATCACGTAAAGTAATATATAAAATATGAAAAAAATTGTTCTATAATTACGTATTTATCTTGTGTTCTTATCTTTATATTGTAGTGTGTTGATAAGAAAGGAATGGTAGGTCTAAGAAAGTTTGTGAAGGAATGGGTAGGCACTAGGCACTTTATGAACAGCCATTTTCTCCAACTGCCAACCTGTCTTTTGCAAAAGATTTTGAGTAAATAAATATAATTATTCACTATTTTCTATAAGTTTGTTATTTTTTATTTTTATTTTTTATTTTCTTCTCTCTATATCTTTTCATCTTAATTAATTTATAAAGAAGAAATTTATTTATTTTTGCGTCATGTTAAATAATATTTACACTCCTTTTGAAATAGTCGCTCACCACTAACATAAAAAAGATTTTTAATGTCCGATATTTTAGATCTTTTGATGGCTGTCCAAACACTGACGTCATACTAGGTGACATTAAAATAACGTCGAAAATTAAAACAGACGTCACTTAACATCAGGGAACTAGAGGTCCGATATTATTCAACGTCGGAAGGTAACATACGTTAATTTTCGCGCTGAATAATGTCAATAAACAACATTGTTTGACGTCTGGTAGTGGGAAAAAACAGCAGTGTTTGACCGCACCTCTTTCATTTTCTAAGAGAGTAACACTACAACTTAAATAAAATTGTAAATATTAAAAATTAAAAAGTTTTGAAATTAAAGAAATTATTAAATGATTTAGTTGTGAGGAAATTACACTGTATTAAGTTTGATCAAATACATTCACACTCTGAAAATAAAATCAATATTCATTTTTTTATTAATGAAATAACACTCATACTCTTTATTTTGTTTTATTGAAATTTATACTTGTATTAAAATTATAAAATTTATAAACTACCCGAGAAAATTTATATAAATTGACTTTAAGTTGTAAAAAGTTTTCATATAAACTATAAAGTTTGTGGGGGTGTGCTAGTTGTAGCACATGGGATTGTTCAAAGAGCATAGTCCTTTGCTTGTGTATGATGGTAATGTAACCTTATATGTCGGTGAGGAATTAGGGTTTTTATGGGCATCCATAACATTTTTAATTAATGATATAACAGATTATGGGGCCACTAATAAACCCTAAATTTAAAGTTTTTAGATTGGAGAAGATTAGGGGACATACACAAACCCATCATCATCACTATTTGACAAACCAAGACGTTCCTTGAAAATAGGGTTTGAAAACGATAGGGTATGGGTATATATTACCCCTTTTCCTACCTTCATAATTTTAATTCAATTCAATTGAAAATATAATTCTATACTTCTCTGAAACCGAATTTTTCTCGACTCAACTCGAATATGTGATAAATAAATTCACTCACAGATTAAAACTCATTTTAATATCTAATATCGAGTAATAACAATAAAATTTGATAAAATTTTATGTAAAATATCCGTATTTTTTTTATTAGATGGAGCTAATCATGTTTAATGAACTCAGTCATTTAATTAAGCAATTAAGTTCAAATTTCCTAAAATTTTAACTACATGTGATAACTTTTTTTATTCACTTATTGCAATCTTATTTTATACCTCTACATCTTATTTGAATGGAATGGGCAAGAATCAAGAATCATAGTTTCTTTTATTCATCATTATAAATGCAAAACTTTAAACAAAAAAAATCTTAACTCTTTATACTCTGGTTTATAGTAACGAGATATCACATTAAGATAGGCGGATCTTAGTGTTCTCTATGGTTTCCCTAAATATTTTTAAAAATTTTAAAATTATATTAGTATATTATATTAGTAAAAAGGTAAATTAGATAATTTTTATTTTTTAATAAAGTATAATATTTAATATTAATAAATAATAAAAATAAAACTAAATACAACATATTCTTTATAGATGACGAAAATAGGAAGTTAGATACAAACTCATTCTTATTATATTTCTCATGTATTTTATATTTTTTAATAAAGTATAATATTTAATGTTAATAAATAATAAAACATAAAATTAAATATAATAAAAAATAAACAAATTTGTTAAGATATTTTATGTTAAAAGATCTCACATATTTTTTATTTACGGAGAAAATAGGAAGTTAGACACAAACTCATTCTTTATCTATTTTTCACTCATGTATCCTATTTCACCACGGAAAATAAAAGAATAATTCTGTTTTGTTTTATTAGTGAAATATTAGTTTAATAAATAGTATTTTTTATCTCATCAATTTTTTTTATATTCATTATTTTATTATTTTATGAATATAGAAAGAAAAACTATATACTATATGTCTTTTCATGACTATTTCTTTATACATGACTTGATTATCATAATTTTTTTAGTAATTATGTCTCTCCATATTTTTTATTAGATTTTAATAAATATTTTTATTCTTTATTTTTTTTAAAATAGATATATAGATAAAAAATAAAAGAATAAATTATTTTTTAAAAATAATGAAAGGAAATATATCCATAAAACAAAAACAGATTCTATTTCTTTACCTATACTTTAAAGCTGGTTGAATTAAATAGACTTTTTTTTAAATTCAAGGAAACACATACCATTTAAAAAATAATACAAAAAAAACAATAAAAAAACATAAAAAGTCAAGCAGGTTAGTCTGCATTTCTAAAAAAAATAAAATTTATGTTTTGGAAAAGCTAGTGTTTTAAAAACATAACTTTAATAAAAAATAAAATAAACAAAAAAAATAATTATGATTTGAGTCACAATTTCTATTCATTTGATTATTTTTAAACACAATTTTTTCTCTATTTTAAGATTGGTTAGAATTTTGTGGATGCGGTGAGGAAAGAGATAGAAGAATATCGAAAATAAAATTCGACAAATATTTATTATGACCAACATGTTATCAAAATTATGTTTTTTTATATATATTTTTTTAACTTTTTAATGATAAACCTATAAAGAATAATTGACTTTGGCGGTTAAAAAATAGTTGACTTGGAGTGTAAAGTGTGTCTATTAGTTTTCAATTATTATCGTGATTCAAACCATTTTATAAATTTTAATTTATAGAATAGTATTTAATTTAGTTAAAATAGTATTTATTTCTCTTAACTCATTGAATCTAAAAAAAGTTGGTTTATGTGATAAAATACTAAAATCCTCTTAAATGACAAAATGGTGATAAGAGTAAAAAGATGTGCGAGACAAGTCAACCCGTTAAGGATTTGTTAACATTTCCTAAATGATCAATTATATTTATTTTATATTTTGTTAACATTAATCTTCTAATAGATATTAGGAAATCTAAAATAATTTGTTATTATATATCTATATTTAAGTATGTTTTCTTATTATAAAATATTTGTTCCTTTATTAATTAATATGTAATATTAAATAGACCTGGATAATGGTTGTTGAGTTAGATTGACTTCGAATACTATCTTAATAATCTAACTTAACCTAAATTTAACATTTTAGAATCTATATCTTAGCATTTGATTCATTACATTAATTGGATATGGATTATTTGGATTGTAGGTTAATGTGAATACATTATTTTTGGATTTCATTTATATTAAACCGTACTTAAAAAAAGATTTTAAATAAACAAAAAATTATTTAAATTGTTAGTACAAATAAACATATGCATGCTTAATAAGTATTTTTTTGGTGGACCATGATTTTGTAAAATTTATTACTGAATATCAACAATAATTACATATATAAAAATATAAAATATAAAATACAAACATATTTTAACTTAATTTGAATAAAATTTACTAAGATGACTATATTTAAATCGGATTCGAGTGAGCTTTAAAAATTTATCTAAATTGCATATTCCTATGTGAATTCAATTTTATTCACGAACAAACGATCATATAAAAAATAAAAATAACAAATTTAAATTTAACTGGATTTCTTAATATTGGATATGAATGAGTTTCAAATATCCCTTTCCAGTATGAATCTAATTTTATTTGACGGAAAATTTCACTTACATGTTTTCCCATTTTTATTTCTGGTGATTATGAAAAAGAAGTTATAACTAATTTTAATCATGACAAAAGTGTTTTGACAACTATTTCTTTTTTATTTTATTTTCATTTAATATTATCTTTCACTTTTTTTTCTATAAATACAAAAGAAACATTTTTTTTTCCTTTTTATCGTGGATGATAACTGTGTTTAATTTCAAACTACAGTAATCAAAGTGAAAAAATTATAAAAATAACTGTATGACTACTAAATTTTGACAACTTCTTCTTACAATCTTAGGTGATATATTTTAAATGGTTTTCTATCTCTCTATTTTCTTATTCTTAACATTTTAAAGCCACTTAAAAAATATACATCATATTATAAAAAAAATTGTTAAAGTTTAGTAATGAAAATATGATTATCCAAAAGAATATTATACTTTTCAATACTTCTCCGACAAAGAATCCTTATTCGTCAGTAAATCTTATCATATACTCTTCCCGACAAAATTGTTTTTGTTTCATTATCATTTTTCCACACACATACCTTTCGAAAACAAGAGCAATCAGTGATAACTTTTTTTTCTATTTTTATTTAAATTTTGTCATTTTCCGATTTAAATATCTACATGTTTTTTAAAGTATAATTAATAGGATGATATTTATTTTTATTTAGATATTACCAATTTGGTATTTGTTTTAAAAATATGTTAATCTAGTCCTAACTTTTGAAAAATATCTTAATCAGATTTGAAACAAAAATTACTAACTTAATTTATGATTTATACTATTAAATTTTAATATAAATATCAATACTTAATTTTGTAAATAATTTTAAATATCAATATCGGTGTTAATAATTTTTTGTTAAAATTGACCTAATTGAGATATTTTTTTCAAAAATTAAGACTCAATTTGACATCTTTTCAAAAATGAGTACGAAACTGACACGTTTAAATGAAAGTCATTTTCATCCTATTGATTGAACCTTATTTTAAAGTTAGATAATGATATTTTGACTACTAAATTTTGATAACTTGATGTCATATCTTCTTAAATGGTGTTGGAATATTGAGAATGAAAAAATAAAAAAATAAAAAACCAATTAAAAAATGACACATAAAATTATAAGAGAAAGTTATAATAATAATTTAATAGTAAAAAAGAATAATTTATTTTAAAGGTGTGTAATACACGCATAAACTGGTACAGAATAATCCCCTCTTTCATAACTCAATTCAACAAGCCAAATGCATTCAAATTATTACCCATTTATTTCATCAATCCAAAGACATCGTATGCACCATCGTTAGGTTTATTATATATCTTTTACAATTTCTGAAATTATCAGATTAAGTTTCTCTCTTTCTCAACTTAACCTTTAAACCATCCTTCATTAGAAGAACGATTGAAAGTGTTGGCTTAGGAACAAAACCTTCCACCACTTCAACACGGTACTTCTGCAAAATTGCAGTTACCACCATCTTCAGTTGAACAAAGGACGAGTCTTTTCCCAAGCAGGTTCTAGGTCCTGCATTGAAAGCAATGAATTTGTAAGATGGTACATAAACATTACTCCCTTTCTGTGAGATCCATCTCTCTGGCTTGAACTCCATGCAATCTTCTCCCCATATCTCCTCAAATCTTCCCATCGAATACAAACAAAACAATATAACAGTGTTGGGATTCACACAATGACCACTTGGAAGCACATCATCTTGAAGCGCTTGTTTGCGTTCAAATGGTATGGGAGGAAAAAGCCTCAACGTTTCACATATAGCACCATGCAGATAAACCAGTTTCTTCACTTCCTCAGCAGTTAAAACTGCTGGTGTAGCTTCATTGCTTCCAAAGTTTTGATTAATCTCTTCAAGAATCTTCTCTTCCACCAAAGGGTTTGTAGCAACAAGCCAGAAGAACCAGGTGAGAGCTGAAGTTAAGGTATCTCTCCCAGCCACAAACAGATTGAACACAGCATCTCTTAGAAACATATCATCATGTTGTTCCTTATTACCTTCTCTCATCAAACTTGTTAACAAGTCAACATGAAAACTTTCATTTTCCTCGTACCTGCTTAGATTTTCCCTCTTGGACGCTATGCATGAATATATGAACTCGTCAAGTGTGTTGCATGCTTCTGTCATCTTCTTCTCTTGACCAATCTGAAGCCATTTCTGCAGCTTCCAAACACACCTCGGCACTGCATGTCTGTGGAAAATCGACTCTTCCGCTTGGTTAAAAGCCTTCTCGATCTCAACTTCGGGGAAATCAAGGGAAAGACAATTCGGGTCTTTGCCAAGAACTATAGAACATATGTTGTCGAAAGTGAAGCGGTTGAAGACATCTTGAAGATCCACCACACTCCCTTCTACATGATCCAACACGGGAACTAGGCTATTCTGAACCTTCTTGTGAATGGTTTTCTCCAGAAAAAGCTCGAAGCTTTTCTGCCTGAAGAGAGAGTGAAAAAGATCCCTGTTGAACTTCCACGTCTCTGAATCAGCGGTGAAAATCCCGTCTCCGAAGGCTTGAAAAATCTCACGAAACACGGGTCCCTTCACGTAGTTATGGAAACTCTTGCTCATGACGTGGTGCACGTTGAGAGGGTCGCCGGTGACCAAGTAGTTCATGTTGGTGAACCACGGTCCGGTGAACTCGCCGGTTCCGCCGTGGTTTTTCAAGACCTCGGTGAAGAAATCATGGCAACGGTTCAAGTTGATGAGTAGCTGTGGTAGCATGCCGAGGATGGGGTAATCTGTGAAGAGGGGGTGTCTGCAACAGAGTCTTCGATGGAAGAAGAGTGTGATGAAGAAGAGTGCTACGATTGTTGCAGCTGCATAGGGAAGAAATAGTGCCATAGTGAATTGATGAACAACTCTCAACAACAACCTTTGTTTTTTTTTTTTTTTCTTATGTTGTTTATGAGGATCTATCTCTTTTGTCGCTTACAAATAGAAGGAAATGTTAGATATGTTGGTTTATTGTGACATTAATTTTTCTGGGGAGGTATATGAAGAAATGATGAACATCGTAAGAGGTTGGAAATTGACGATGTTGACTGGTTAGGCACTTATTTAAGAAATTGTTTGTATGATTTCTAAAGAGACAAAGTAGATAAAGATGCACGTCGTAAGTTCGGCTTTTTTTTTTTATACATTTCAACTTAAATATGTAAAAATGGATACGATGAATTCTTTTTAATAAAATACGATAAAAGACGACATTACGATAAAATCATTTTTTTATTAAATTTCTTGAATAGAATTTATGATTTTAATTTTGCTAAAAAAAATAATTCTTCAAAAGAAATTTAAATGTGAATGACTACCTTAATTTTTTTGAAAACAAATAAGGACAAAGTAATTAAAATGAAAGAAAAAAGAAAGAAAAGGTTTGGTCTTCAATAAATGAGATAATATATCTAACTAAAAACCAAACACAGCCTTTGGATTTAAAGAAAAAGGACGATTATATTTTATATTTTGATTATTAAATTTTCATAATTTTTTTATATTACAATGTGACATTTTTTAAATAATTTTAAAATATTAATAATAAAAAAATAAAAAACAACTTAAATAATATTATAAAAAATTATAAAAGAAAATTATTATAATTTAATAATCATTTACGAAAGAAAAAGACATTTCTAATCACATGTCTGTTGGATCTTACTACGTCTTCGTGTCAATAGCACGAAAAGTAACATTGAACAGTTGGCTTTAGTACGGAAAGACGTGACTCCAAAAATATACAAAAGACACACGAAAAAAAAGAAAACAAAAAAATATAAGTCCTAATGTTTGATGTGAAGGTATTATTATATGGGCTACGTATCTTTTAACTTATTCAATTTTACAGTAAATTTAAATTTGTTTTTATTTAAAATTTTGATATATTTTGACTTTGAAATTTAAAAATAAAATTATGTGATTTTTTTAATTTAATCACATTAAATTTTTTGATATTTCAAATGTATTTGATGATAGTATAAAATTATTTATACGGATTTATATGTTTTCGCTTTAATGAAACGTGTTTGAAATGTATTTGATGATAGGAACTATTTTAGTTACCAATTCAGAGACCAATTATAATTTTTTGAATTATTTTAGTTGTTAATGATGTTTAATTTATAAATTCGTCACTATAGTGACTATTTATTTTTTGTCAGTAAAATTTGTCATTATTCAAATATTTTCTTGCAGTCTATTACAACTTCATAAATTAGATACTTCTTTAATAAATATCGATAAAATATCCTAAAGTATCAGACACAGATACGTAACCCAAATTGAAGTACTCGGTGCATCGTAGCATGTAGAGTACTTATGTACTATCTCTTTATTCCTTTTTCTCATATAATCATACCAAAACTTGTGTTTTTCTTTCTTCTGCATTAATGGAATACCATAAACTTTAATATACACTTTTGGACTCTAATCACACTACTAAAAAAACTCATATTTCTTATCAATTGTTTTGAATTTTTTTTGTAGGAAATATTTATAAATTTTGTTATAAAAAAATTTGCAGGAAACTACTGACAATCTTTTTCAAAATATTTTGTATACTACAAGAAAAATTGGTATTATTGACAGTAGAAATCCGTTCGTAACGACACAAATTCATTGGTAAACTGGTATTACCGACGGACTACTAACTGCAAAAAATCCGTCAGAAAACACATCGTCGATAAATACTTACCGACGGATGCTTAAGATCTGCCGTTTACCGACAGACTGTTCCTTCGCAAAAGCGATCAGTTATTACATATAAAACACTTTTCACAATAAATTTTGTAGAAAATAGTTACGAATTTTATAATTTTGTAGAAAATAATTATCCACAAAGAAATTATCTGTCAATTAAGATTCTTAAAAAATAGTAGAAAAAAGTCTTTTTGTTGCAAATTTTTTTAACAAATTTACAAGATAAATCTCATATAATATGAAAATTTTTAATAATATCATAATATGTGCACATATACAATTTTATACCTGTCCGGTCAAATTTTCATGGTGGTATTCGTGTCTATGTAATTTGCTTCTCATTAATATTTTTAGTCTTCTGAATTATTATAAAGTTACAACATAATAATAACTAATTATATAATGTTTGTGTAATTTGTGAAAGAGTCAAGACATTTCAAATATCCTGTTATATTTTTTTATTGTTGATAAACAAAAAAACCTATCCGGTCCAAAATATATTATTTATATCAAATCCAAAGCAGTTTGAATAAGTATTAGAATCCGATTACGAAATCACATGAAATAGTAATATCCTTGAATAAAAAAGAAAATTGAATATATGAGAAGATAAACAGAATCATGCTATGATACTTGTTATTATACAATTCATCATGTTTGTTATTATCCTTTTGACACTAACATATCCACAAAAACCTATAAATACTCCTATCATAGTGTTTAATCTAATTTAATCTTATCTTTTTACTCAAATATTCAAAAAATATATGTGAATTTCTCTTTTTACTATTAAAAAAACTTATATTTTCTATCAAATTTTGTTTTAAAATTTCATTTTAGAAAATACTTATAAACTTTTTTATGAAAAAAAATTTACAAAAAATTACTACTAATTTTTTTGTATATATTTTGTATAAAACATTTTTTACAATAAATTTTGTAAAAAATACTTACGAATTTTATAATTTTGTAAGAAATAATTATTCATAAAAAAATTATCTGCCAATTAAAATTTTTAAAAAAAATAACAGAAAAAAATCTTTCTTATAAATCTTTTTAATAAATTTATAAACAAAATCTAATATAATATGAAAATTTTTAGTAGTGATTGATTATATGAAATTATGATACAGTAGAAACCTCCTTCGTTTTGCGATGTGGCTTCTAAGGTGACTGTCAGTAATTACCGTTTTTTTTATAGTGGGGATCTCATGACTGTCAGGTATAAAGACAGTATCTGACATTCCCTTTGAAATCTTGATTCTGTTTTTGGTGCTGTAAAATCTTTGTTCTAATCATTTTGACTACTGTGATGAACATTAATATTATTGGCAGTTGGAAGTTGACAAGGATGAGAAAGGCAATGTTTTTGCTCAAAGGATTGGACAAGATTGAAACATTGCAGCTTCTTGACAACAATGACATTCATAACAGATCTCTGTCAATTATTTTAATTTTATTTATTCATTCTATTCATTTTGACAACAAAATAAATATATATATATATATATATATATTAATTTAATAAAATTATAATATCATCACTTACTAATATAATATAATATATATTTAAAAAATGTATATAAATATTTATATTATATATATATATAAAATAGTACTTGCTTTTTTTTTATTATTTACTTTTATTATTACTTTTTCATTTTACTTAGTAATAATATTTTTTAAAACTACTTGATTTATTTTTCAACCGTCACATTATATCTATATATAATTAGGATCGGTTCAAGGGTCAAGCAAAACACTCGTTTTAGACCTTGAGTAAAAGAAGGCCTCAAAAATATTTCTTTTACAACTAATATTTCTCTATTAAATTAATTATAAAATTATGTTTAAGAAAAAAAGACTCAATTTTTTTAGTACTAATATAGCTTTATTAAATTAATTATAAAATTATGTTTAAGAAAAAAAGCCTCAAAAAAGTATTTTATTATTAATATACCTCTATAAATTAATTATAAGTTTGTGTTTCAGAATAAAATTAAAATTGAGTTAAGTTCTTATTATTGTTTGTTAATTTTTATTGGTATTAAAAATGATAATTAATGAGTTAAAATATTTTTTGGTAAATTATGATTTGTTTACGAAAAATAGAATTATTAGATACATTTATTCTCTTATAATTAATCTGTATTTTATTTTCTTCTATTATCTCTTATCTTTTCTTACTTTCTTCTCTTCTAATAGTCACTTTTTGAGGGTTTTGACAAATTACATTTCTTGAATCTTATATTGTCTGTGTGTACTAATTTTTTCATTACTGGTTATTATGCTTTTTGTTTCTATTTGTGTTGCTGTTATTTTTATTTTGTTTTGTATTTGTATTAGAATTAGAAATGTGTTTCTTTTGTCCCGTTTTATTTTTCGATACTTTTCGATTTACAGATTTCGAGAGTTTTAGTTTTTATTTTTTGCATATATATCTTGTCCATTTACTATCAAGTTGAGAAGAACAATAATTTTTTTGAATTATTTTTATTAATGATTAATATTAAAATAAACTCTATGAAAAAGTTGAGACTTGACAAGGAGAAAGATACTTGAGACTTCAAGATACTACAAGTCTACTATCAAGTTCACTTTCTTTACAACCAAAACTAGGTTTTATTATTTTAATTCATTCGCTTTATATATTTATCTTTAGTAGTATTTTATATATTATAATTTTTTTATTTCATATAAAAGTATATAGATATGCCAACTAGAAAATTTGAACCAAACTATTCAAAAATCTAAAGGAAGAGAAGAATTGATGCTTTAATTGTATCACAAAAAGGAGCTATCAATAAATTTATAAAAATAGATAAGAAAAATGAATTAGAAAAATGCATAAACCTTAAAAAATCTTTAACATGTGATCATTTGTTGGATATTGATAAATTTGATTTATTTTCAAAATTAAATATCTTAAGGGAAATTATAGGTTTGGAAAATGATAAACTGATTGAAATTCTTAATTATATAAAAATAATAGATTATTCTCTAAATGCATATATAGCTTATAGAGTAACATTAACAATTTCATTGCCAGTTGCTTTAGTTGAAAGAAGTTTCTTAAAACTAAAGATAATAAAAAATTATTTAACATCAACAATGTTTCAAGAAAGATTAAACGGATTACACATATTATCTATTGAAAAATAAATGTTAAATGAAAATAATTATTACAATCTAATAAATAATTTTGCATAAAAAAACTTGGAAAAAATTTAAAATAACATACCTTATTTTTTAAATTTACTTTAGACCTCCCAAACTCTTGAGCTGCCTCTGTATATAGTACAAAACATTAGTAAAAGTACAATTTTCTAATTCTTACATTTAAAGTAAGGATAAAGTAGGGATGTCAACATGGCGGGTAGGGTACGGGTACTAGCTCCCCCGTACCCTACCCGCTCGATAAATATTTGTTTCATACTCGTACTCATATTCATGCAGGTATCTATTATGCGGGTAACTGCATATTTTTAAAAATTCACAGATATCCGCGGGTATTTACAAAAAAAAAATTAATATTTAACAACAATTTTTAACTATAAATTCAAATAAAAATTCAATGCATAACATTTATAAATTTCAAACAAAGTGCAAATAACCCAGTTAAATAGTTTTGAAGAACAATCTACAAATAAATGGAGATTTTTTAAAACCAATTGATAAAAAACAACTCATTCAAAATCAATGTGTTAATGTTTTAATCATTTTTTAAATTTTTTTAATTTAAATTAAAGTATAGCAGGTATGAGTATCAATGAGTACGGATACTATGACACTCGTATTCGCCTCGTTAATATATGGGTATAAAATTTCCCGTTACCCGCAGGTATCCCTTTTCTACCCATTGCAGGTTTTATCCACGGATACCTGCGGGTATGGATTTTTTTAACTTCCCTAGGATAAAGTAAATAATACAATTTATTAAAAGTAAGGATGTTACACTTGGAACTTGAACAAGATGTTTCAAAATTGCAATAAACATTGCAAGTCAAGAAGGATCTCAAAGATGCACTAGTAATGCAAGATGAGAAGTGACAACTTGAAATGGATGAGGAGATCAATGTGATTGAGCGCAACAATACATCCAAATGGTTTGATCTTTCCAATGGAGGTCAGCCTATTGACAAAAATCAGCTAAGACCAAGTGAGCTATTGAAAGAAAAAGAACAAAGAACAAGTCGACCAAAGTGAAAGTGAAGTTGGTCATAAAGAAAGCGAAGAGCCCAACTATTCATGGAAGGAGCAAGTATAGTATGAGAGCAATTACTGCACGCGAGAAGCCGTGATGAAGAGTTTTCTTATATTTTTAAGATACTTTTTATCTTATCATACTTTTAATTGTGCATTTGTTTTCATGTGCGCAATTTCATACAATGATGTATCAAATTTTTTCTAATACACACATTGACTTCTTTCTAATTTGTTGTTTATGTTTATCATTTTAAATATTATTTTGATGTTTTTAACATAATTTTTTTATTTTCTAATTCATTATCGCAAGTGTAATTCTATGACTACAATTGTATACAAAAATTTCATTTACTATAATATAATAATTTAATGTCATTGTCATGAATATTTTTATTACCATCCAACAAATATCGAAGTTTAAAAGATGAAAGACCTATGCTAAATTTTAATTATTATTAGTTTAATTTTGTTTCTTGCGTGATTTTATTCAAGTGGTGTATTACAATTTTTATTATTGTATAAAAATAGATATTTTGTTACAATTTAAAGAATGAGAGCAAAAGACGTTTAAAATATTTTTAAATTTGATTATATGTTTTCTTTTTGTAATATTTTAAAAATATTTTTTAATTTTATCAACTTTGTTTCATTAACTTTGCAAATTTAATAAATGTTTTGATCTCATTGAATTTTATTTGGTACTCTAATTAGAAATGTATACAATTATAATTTCTTTCTAACCATAGACACCTAAACCCAAATCCGATTGCATAGACTATGTTTTTATCTTTATAGTGTTTTCATAGTTTTTTTAAAAAAGACTAGATGACTTCAAACACTACTTTTATTATTATTTTTAGGTTCGTGGTCCCGTTGTATTTCGATCACCACAACTTATCATTTTTAGGGCTGACCAAAATGAATCGAACTGCATTAAATTGTTAAAAACTACAGTGAACTAAAAATTGTTCACTTGAATTGGACTAAACTACAAATTAGTTCAGGCAAACTGAACTGGACTTTTTTTATTCTAAAAAATTGAACTGAATTGTATTGAACTAAACTGCATTGCAATATGAATTGAACTGAACTATTTTCCAAATTGCACCATTTTTTAATCAATGTACACTATCTTTTAGCTGAATTGCACTATTTTTGAACCGAACTTCACTATTTTTTAATTGAATTATACTATTTTTGAATCAAACTGTATTATTTTTGAACTGAATTGCACTAATTTTGAACCGAACTACATAATTTTTTAATTGAATTGTACTATTTTTGAACTAAACTGCACTAATTTTATTGTATATGGTAGTTCTATGCAATAATAATCTAACTTTTATAATTTGAAAGTGCTTAGAAAATAATACTTGAAAGTGCTTAGAAAAATTATTCTTCACAACATGAGCATTTGTATTTCAGAAATCCTAACACCTTTGATGCACACTTTGATGGTGCTACGATAAAGATGAAAATGACTAACATCTCCCGAGCCATCTCACAAAGATAATAGTTTAATTATTTTTGGTTTAATATAGAGCAGTTAAGTGTAGTTAAGTTAATTTTGCCTGACCCCTAATATTTTAGATAAGTGAATTCCAATATGTTTTTCAATTTAATTATTTTGTTTGTTATCAACTTAACTAAAAAAAAATTGATTTTTCAATTTAATTATTTTGTTATAAATAAAAATGTTTGTACTTTGATACTTATTAATTATATTTTTATCGATTCTTAATTATAATTATTGAAATTAATATTATTATAGGTTTGATTTAATTGGCCTTTGATAATTAAATTTGAAATATATTTTTTGTTTAAGGAAAAAAAAGTTGATATTCTAATAAATTGTTATTATATGTTTGATTTAAATGTTGTGCATTAATTATCATATAATAAGTAACGTACAATAATTACTATACAATAAATATATGTGTGTTGTGTTGTGTGTGAGAGAGATTTATTATATGATATTTTAATTTTATATATATATATATATATATATATATATATATATATATATTTTGTGTGAGAGAAATTGTATGTAATAGTATTTGAGAAAATGATGATCCATATATTATCTTTTGTAGTGTATTTGTTGAGTAGTCATGTTAGTCTTAAAGTTGACGGAATTCAAACTACACTAAAGGAAGATTTGGATTTGGAGAGACAACTTGAGCTTGTTAATAAGCCTCCTACAAAGAGTATTCATGTATGTCTCAACTTTGTTATGTTTTATCATACACTATCTTTAGTTGATATCACACTACATGGTTTAATTATTTTATTTCTGTGTTTTATTTTGGATTTGATAGACGGAGTTTGGAGACATTGTTGATTGCATTGACATTTACAAACAACCATCATTTGATCATCCTTTACTAAAGGACCATAAGTTGCAGGTATATAACCAAATCCTTTATTAAGGATTAATTTCCATCACTCTTTTACAATGTTTTCCATGCTCTAATATTTGTTTGTTTGTTTGTTTTTTTAATTTTAGAGAAAACCCAACTTACATAACATGATTAAAGGTCGAAAAAATTTAAGAACTAGATCTATGTTTGGATTGAGTAAGGATGAATGTCCGAAAGGGACTGTTCCTATACTCAGAACAACAAAAGATGACCTTATTCGAGACAAATCAATGTTAAACAATCATATATTGGTTCAAGACCTTCCTGGTGTTCATGTAAGATCTTTTATAAAAATTGTTTAAAATGTTGTACTTCACTTTTATAAATTGTATTCCATCTAATTTTTTCAATCTCACTATTTATTTGTATATATTGGATTTTTTAGCTTGCAGAAGTTTCTCCTAAACCACATTTTGGTCCTTATTATGGAGTCAAAGGAACAAATAGTGTTTATAATCCACGACTTGATGCAAAGTTTCAAATCTCTATGTCTCATTTATGGGTTCAAAATGGACCAATTAAATCAACTAACAAAATCTCCTTAGGATGGCATGTAAGTTGCAAAAATATTTAATTACATCAAAATGTGTGTGTGTGTGTGTGTGATGGAAAATATTCTAATTAATCCAATACACTACTATCAGGTGATTCCAACACTATATGGTGATTATGGAACCCATCTTTATTCCTCGTGGACGGTATGGACATATCATTATATTTTGTTTATGATTACTTTGTTTGTAGAAATGAAAGATAGGATGCGCTCCCTAATAAGTCTTTGGTACGAAAGTGAAGGATATTTTTTTCTCTTTCAAATTTCATGTATAAGGATATAATTAAGTCATTGTGTGATCTTAAATAAGTTTTAATTAATTAATTTATCATATTAATATCATTATTGAAAATTTGATGTGGCGTTAAAACTTGACAGTCAGATAACTACAAGAAGACAGGATGCTACAATATTCGATGTGCAGGTTTTTTTCAAACTACAAAGACCATTATCTTGGTGTACGCATAACCAACACATCTTTTTATGGAGGACGAATTTTGGCGTCTTCCCTTTCTATTTCTCAGGTCATAATCATTTTATAAAATGTTCACTGTAGTAAAAAGATAGAGCTAAATTTCACTCGTATGGGATAACTATATATTTTAATTTCTGGAATACACTTTTTAAGCAAATATAATGATAAAAATATTAATATTGTATGATAGACATGATAAAAACTAGGCATGATATACATATTTCATAAAAGTGTGTATGTTTTCAGGATCCAAAGACCAAAAATTGGTGGTTAGGTGTAGAAAATAATTTTATTGGATATTTTCCAGCAAAATTATTCTCGAACATGAGCTCAGCTGATCAAGTAGGGTGGGGTGGAAGAACAAGAACTCGTGTTAATACTCATAGTCCTCAAATGGGATCTGGATATTTTCCTAATGATAATAATGCTACTCATGCTTGTTACTTCAAAGTAGTGTTGATTAAAGATTCATCAAGAAAAATTCATGAAATTCAACCAGATGAAACTCATTCCTTTATTGACAAACCCAATTGTTATGATGTTAGATCTCCAAAAAACTACTTTGATTACATGCTCCTGTTTGGAGGACCTGGTGGTAATTGTGGCAATTAATTTGGTTTCAATTAAACTTTATATGAAATAAACATAGCTATCATTAATGTATTACTTTGATAATATTTTCTTTGGTGCCGATAAATTTAACAATTATTTTTCATCTTTAATTTATTCCTAAGATAAGTCGGAAAACTTAATTAAAAGATTATAGAAATTTTGTTGTTTAAATGTAGTTATTTTAATTCAATCAATTTTACATTTCATTAGTTTTTTTCAATTATATTTTCAGTTACACATTAATAATTTCAATACTTTGCAATCATAACAAATTTATAATTTTATTTTCCTTAAATTTTAACATTTATTTATTTTAATTCCATGGAGCAATGTGATCGAGTATTATATTGTATTATATATCAATACATTTGGTTAATGCTTCACTTATGGCATACATTTCCCTTGCATATGCTAACTGTTTTTGCATTAATTAATAGCAAACTTTAACATATCAAATGCATCCTGCGCAGTCCAAGGAAAACTTTTCTTCTTCAATAATTTAGGTGTTGAAATTGCTTCCACCTTGTTTTTGTCCATACTTGACCTTTTCCAATGATTTTATGCCCTAAATAATCTACTTCTATCAATCCAAAAGAACATTTAGAAAGTCTAACAAATAGCTGATGCAACTTAAGCAGTTGTAAAACAAATTCCAGATTTCTTAAATGTGAAACCCAGCAAGGGCTATAGAATGCTTAGATGGAGAACAATGATTTAGAATTATACTTAAATTGACATATCAGAATACTTAGATTGAGAAAAATAAAATATATTAAATTAATCTTAAATATGTTAACACAAATAAATTGAGTCACTTTACAATTTTTATAAAATTTGAATCTTAAATCTTTTTGTTTTTCCAATTGTTAACTTCTTCCAATTTTCATTTATATTTTCTTTCATTCACCAACCCACGAGTCGAGCTGGCTTATCTCGACATTTGGCCTGAGTCGATCTATCTTAATCTTTGACTCAGGTCCAAGTTTTCTCAACCTTCAGTTTGAAATGACACATCTCAATCTTAGGTTTGAACCGATCCATCTTGGTCATTAGCCTGGCCAGACCGTCTCAACTTTTGACTGGGGCTGGGTCGTCTTTGTTCTTGATCTAGGCCAACTTCTCTCGACCTTCAATTCGGATGATCCGTTTCGACCTTCAACTTGGATCGGCCCGTCTCGACCTTCTGCTCGAGCAAATCATTCTAACATTTAAGTTTTAAAAAATATCAATAAAATAAATGGCAAGTTATTAGAAAAAGAAACAAGTAAGTTGGACTGGGAGAAAATACTCACATTTAATGTATTCATATATTTGATTCGATGTAATATTAAGCAACTTTTTAAAAAGTAATTAATTTTAAAAATAAAAAACAATTAATTACTATTATAACAAATTTAGATACTAAATTACAAGTTAAAAATTATTTATTTATTATAAATACAAAATTATAATTAGTCTGTGAATTATTATCTAAATTAATCTCCAACATTAACTATAAACATTTTAGTCACCAAACAATTAGTGCCCAAAATAACCTTTACATTAATTAATTATATAAAATTAGAAATTAATTTAGATACTAAAATTAAAACCTTAGTAGACGCACACTCTATAATCTACCCTCACTATATATTTTTAAAATAATAAACTACCTGGTGATCTTAAGCATCATGGACTTGGAAGGTGAAACCCTTCCATGTGTGAGCTCCCAAGTGGTTATCCCAAAGGTGGAGAAAGAACTGTCTCTATCTTCTTGGTTTTTCTCTTCTGTTCTTAGCGAGGGTGTAACCGACGCTTATAACAATAAAAAATTATTTGGCATAAGTTTAGAGTGGACTTGACAAACCCTTTCGTTAATATTTTAAATTTTATTTATTTCATTTGCTTAATGTTAGTTAGATACTTCTATTAATAAAATTCACTTTGGATTCATTAATTTTAGAGTGAAGATTAAATATTTAGTTTTGTAATATTAAATCAAACATAAAATTGTTAAACAAATGTTAAAATCAAATAAAATATTTTCCAATTAAATTTATTACAATTGTGATATTATTTTATTATAAAAACCTCAAGTATACCAATTACTCATTTCTTTTATCTTTTTATACAAGAACTGTTCATTTTGATTTTTATTTTTTTTATCATATGGACGTCCTTGTACTTGTACATCTGACATAGAAGTTCCCACGTACATCAAATTAAGTTTCTCTTTTTGTTATCTTAACCTTAAAACCATCCTTCATGAGAAGAACAACGGAAAGACTTGGCGTAGGAACAGAACCTTCCACGACTTGCACATGATAATTCCGCAAAATTGCAGCTGCAACAATCTTCATTTGAAGAAAGGACAAGTCTTTACCTAAGCAAGTTCTTGGTCCTGCATTAAAAGCCACGAATTTGTAAGATGGCACATAAACAATACCTCCTTTCTGTGAAATCCATCTCTCTGGCTTCAACTCCATGCAATCTTTCCCCCATATTTCCTCAAATCTTCCCATTGCATACAGTGAAAACAATATCATTGTTCTGGGATTCACACAATGACCACTTGGAAGTACATCACCTTCAAGAGCTTGCTTCCGCTCGAAAGGTATAGGAGGAAAGAGCCTCAACGTTTCACATATAGCACCATGCAGATAAACCAGCTTTTTCACCTCCTCTGCACTCAAAACTGCATTTTCTTCATTACTTCCAAAGTTTTGATTAATCTCTTCAAGAATCTTCTCTTCCACCAAAGGGTTTGTAGCAACAAGCCAGAAGAACCAGGTGAGAGCTGAAGTTAAGGTATCTCTCCCAGCCACAAACAGATTGAACACAGCATCTCTTAGAAATATATCATCATGTTGTTCCTTATTACCTTCTCTCATCAAAGTCGTGAGCAAATCAGCACAATCTTCTCCTGTTTCTTCATTTTCATTGCACCTGCTTAGTGCCTCAAACTTAGATGCTATGAGTGCATGTATGAACTCATCAAACGACTTGCATGCTTCTGTCATCGTCTTCTCTCGACCCATTTGAAGCCATTTCTGCACCTTCCAAACACGCTTCGGCATCACATGTCTGTAGAAAATGGACTCTTCCACTTCGTTAAAAGCCTTCTCAATCGCAACTTCTGGAAAATCAAGGGAAAGACAACAAGGGTCGTATCCGAGAACCGTGGAACATATATTGTCGAAGGTGAAGCGGTTGAAGACATCTTGAAGATCCACCACACTCCCATGTTGTTGCACATGTTCCAACACGACAAGGAGACTATTCTGCACCTTCTTCCGAATGGTTTTCTCCAGAAAAAGCTCGAAGCTTTTGTGTTTGAACAAGGATTGGAAGAGATCCCTGTTGTATTTCCATGCTTCTCCATCAGCAGTGAAAATTCCATCTCCAAAAGCCTGAAAAATCTCACGAAACTCGGGTCCCTTGACGTAGTTTTTGAAGTTCTTGCTCAAGATATGGTGCACGTTGATGGGGTCGCTGGTGATCAAATAGTTCATGTTGGTAAACCATGGTCCGGTGAACTCGCCGGTGCCGCCGTGTGATTTCAGCACCTCGACTGAAAAATCATGGATGCGCCACAAATTGCAGAGTAAATCCGGTAGCATTCCGATGATGGGGTAGTCGGTGAAAAGAGGGTATCTGCAACATAGTCTCCGATGGAAGAAATATATGATGCAGAATAGTGCTGCTGCGTAGAAAAACATGGACATTGGACATTAATCAGCACAAACAAAAGCTATTTGGTTGTGTTGTGATCTTTGTGGCTTTGTTGTTACATCTTATATAGAATCAATTATGAATTAGGAATGGTAGATATTTGTTTTAATTATGTAGTTATTATTAAATATGATGAAGGTTGTTGGAAGTTAGTGAAAGGACTAAGGATTTGATTCTACAATGGATATAATCCACAATTTGTACTTATAGTTTTAAGTGTAGACGCAATGTTTGTTGACAAAGAAAGATAATGTTTTTTAAGGGTAATGAACAGCTCAATAATTTAGGTTTTGGGGTAATATTAATCATAGCTCAATAATTTTTATATAAATCTCTTCATCTTCATATTTTTTTTTTATATATTCAAATTCATTTTCTTTATTCACACACATCTCTATCTCTTTCATTCATATGTACTCGTATCTTTTTTCATTTACATAGCTTTTATTCACTATAATTTTTCTGGTTTTATATTTTATTTTTTGAAGTACTTTTTATTTAAAATTAGTATTTATTTTTCTTTATTTACGTTAACTTTTTACCAACTGCAGTATATATTTTTCTTATAGGGTTCTCTCATTCAAAATTATAGTAGTCTAATTTAAATTGTTGATTTTGTACCAATTATTTTGTATATGTGGAACCGTATATATGGGAGAAAAAAGACTCACATTTAATGCTTTTAAGATATTGGGTTTGAGGTAATATTAACTTCATTGGTAAATAGATTTAATATTATTCTTCTTCTAATGTTTACATTTTTGTATTCCAGGATCAACTCTTAAAATAGAGAGACAATGGTCTAGGGCCTATGATTAGAAAAATATCCTAAAAAATCCAAAGAATATAGTAAATTTATATTTATTTCTATAAATAAGCATTTCAGATATTGTCCAAAATTAAAATATGATTCATAATTAAGAGAATATTACATTCATAAATTCATGTTTAATGAATTGTGACTAATTAAGGCGTAATTAACATGTAATGGATATTATAGATTTGAAGTTAATGATCGTATATTTAACCAGACAAGTTTAATTAGTTAGATAAAATATGTTCTAGTCAAGGTTATTGATAATGTTATTCGATTATTATTATTATTATTATTACAGCATATAAATATAAATAGATTAAAATCTCATCATGAAAATTATTTTATAAATTGAGTTAAATATAAAACTGTTAATAATATTATTCTTATTTTCATTCATAATGCTGAATACATTATTCCAAAAGAGAACATTCAACTACCTTTCTCATTGACATAAATGGAATTATTTACTTATTATGTGTGTGTGTATATACATTATTAGTTGAAGATGATGATGAGATAACAATTTTAAATACAATAATAGATGACATTATTTTAGATAATAAATATAAGATAGCAAAAGATATAAAATAAAACAATAAGCATCTCTGCTCAATTTTTTTTCTTTTCATATTTCCTTTTTCTGATAAAGTGGACATATTGATTGACATAGGACAATGATATTTTGACTACTAAATTTTGATAATTTTTTTTTATAACATGATGTGTCATTTTTTAAGTGATTTTGAAATATTAAAAATGAGAAAAATAAAAAATAAAAACCACTTAGAAGATGACACATAAGGTTGTAAGAGAAAGTTACCAAAATTTAGTAGTCAAAAGATAATTTTCCATTGACATAAGATTCATTATACTGTAATGTTATTGTATATCAGTCATAGAAATTCCATGTACGTCAAATTAAATTCCTCTAAATCTTAACCTTTTTAATAATTAATTTTAGTAACAAAAAATTATTAGTTATTATAGTGATCATTTTAGATACCAAATTACAAAATAAAAAATTATTAATTACTAAAATGTTGCTATTATAAATAAAATTTTGTAATTGATCTCTAGATTAACTTTTAAAATTTAGCTGACAAAATTTTAGTTATCAAAGAAAATTCATCACTAAACATTAGCTATCAAAGGTTTTTTTACTAAAAAATTTAGTTTCTAAATTAATCTCTGATTAATTAGTAACTAATTTAGCGATCAATTATAATTTTTTATCCATAATAATAACTATTTTAATAATTAATAGCTTTTTATTTATTCTATTTTATAATTTAGTTTTATTTATTCTATTTTATAAATCAGTATCTAAATTATAAAAACTAACAAATCTTTTATATATATATATATATATATATA